>Ga0187875_10000071_pt1 | contig 88630 bp, 87 predicted proteins | sample June2016WEW_17_1_2_FD_132978 | JGI IMG/M metagenome (GOLD analysis project Ga0187875, IMG submission 132978) | Peatland microbial communities from SPRUCE experiment site at the Marcell Experimental Forest, Minnesota, USA - June2016WEW_17_10 | ecosystem: Environmental > Terrestrial > Soil >... | reverse complement strand
TTTCTTGCCGGGAATGGTGGCGGCCTTGGGCATTGCCCTTTCCAGAGTCGAAAATAGCGAGATTCGCGATTCGCGCCGGTGAAAGCAATCCTGAGCGGCCTGCAACGATCCTTGCGAGGCAGGTCTCGCACGTTGCGACTCCGTAGACTCGCGCAACGTAGGGGTCCAGCTTGTGCCTTCCTGCAAACATCCAGCCATACAATGGCAACGGTAAGTGAGGCATCAATGGACGACTGCGTCTCCTGCCTCGTCAGACGTGTGATCTTGAACTTGGGGAAGTGTCTTTCGAGGGCTCTCCGAAGCTTTTGCTCGTAAGCGATGCGGCCCATTTTTCGAGTTGATGAGATCGGCGGTCGCATTCCCGACAAATCTCCAACTTCGAAGGCCTCGCCTGCCCATTCGTTGCACGGCAAGTCGAAGCGTCCGGTTCTTAACTTCAGCTTGCAGAATCCCCTACACGGCATTTCGCTGCGCTGACCACAGATGAAGCAGGCGGCGGTTGTTATCGCCGGAAATCGAATCCTTGCATTGCGCCAGATCGAATGCAACAGAGCCATTTTCCAGCACGATCGCTTCCGCAGGATTGGCCCAAGAAATTCTGGACCGAACGTGTAAGAGCCTGAGTGGTCAACGTCGACATTCAACTGGCTTCCATGCCGGGATTGTCCAGCGCACACACGGGGGCGGCCGTCTGTGACATGGAACCATCGTCACGCGCGGGTGGTGATGTTTCCCGCGCTCCTAATCACCTGTCTATGGGATAATGAGCACATTCGCCCAACTGAGTCCGATTCCAGCACGGGGACATCTAAATACTGTGAGTAAAAGCTTGGATAAACCTTCGGATAAGCAGCGTTTTTTCTTCGATCATTACGGGGTTACGGAAAACGATCTCGAGCACTACCTGGCTGCCGCTCTCTCGGCGGGTGGCGATTATGCCGACCTGTATTTCGAGTATCTCTCATCCACCTCTCTGATGGTCGATGAGTCGATGGTGAAGTCGGCCTCGCAAGGCATCTCAGCAGGTTGTGGCGTGCGGGTGGTCTCTGGCGAGCGCACCGGTTACGCGTATACGGACGATCTTTCCGCCAACCGAATCTTGCACGCGGCCCGGACTGCGGCTTTGATCGCCAGTGCTCCGGCGAAAACTCTGGTAGCAGGATTTCAGAAGACTGCGGCTCGCAGCCTGTATCCCGTTACCTTGCCATCTGTGGATGCGGAGATTACGGCGAAAGTCGAATTGGTGATGCGGGCCGATAAAGCTGCGCGTGCTTATGATCCGCGCATTCAGGAGGTTCGTGCGAGCTATTCTGACGAACTGCGAAACATTCTTGTGGTCGCGTCGGACGGGACTTTCGCTGAAGACTCTCAGCCGCTGGCGCGCATGAATGTTTCCTGCATCGCCAAGACCGAAGGTAACTCCGCTCGCGGAGGTTCTGGTGGCGGCGGACGCGTGGCCCTCGACTTTTTCTTCGGCGACAAGAATCCCGAATTCTTCGCCAAGGAAGCAGCCCGGCAAGCCATTCTCCAACTCGACGCGCGGGAAGCTCCTGCTGGGGATATGGAAGTCGTGCTCGGCCCCGGATGGCCCGGCGTTTTGCTTCATGAAGCTGTCGGGCACGGATTGGAAGCGGACTTCAATCGCAAGAAGACTTCGGCGTTCGCCGGTCTCATCGGCAAACGTGTAGCCAGCGAAGGATGCACTGTCATCGATAACGGGACGATGCCGTGGCGGCGTGGTTCGTTGAACGTGGACGATGAAGGCGAGCCCACGCAGGAAACCGTGCTGATTGAGAAAGGAATCCTGAAGGGCTACTTAAGCGACAAGCTTTCGGCGCGTCTGATGGGCATCTCCGATACCGGCAACGGACGGCGTGAAAGTTACGAGCACATTCCCATGCCGCGCATGACGAATACCTACATGCTCGCCGGCCAAGACAATCCGGAAGACATCATTCGCTCGGTGAAGCGCGGCATCTACGCCGTTAATTTTGGCGGAGGCCAGGTCGACATCACCAACGGCAAATTTGTCTTCGGCGCTTCCGAAGCGTACATGATCGAAGACGGTAAGATTACTGCACCCATCAAGGGCGCAACGCTGATCGGCAACGGTCCCGATGTTCTGACGCGGGTCTCGATGGTAGGCAATGATTTGAAGCTCGACGAAGGCGTCGGCACCTGCGGCAAGGATGGACAAGCCGTCCCCGTAGGCGTGGGTATTCCAACGATTAAGATCGATCGTCTGACCGTCGGCGGCACTGCGAAGAAGGACCCCGGCGGCTTCATGCAATAGAATTCTTCTTGTCACGGGTTGGCACGGACTGATCACTCTGGTCATTGCGAACCGCTTCAGCGGTGAGGAATCTGCTTTTCTTCCGTGATCTTGTTTGTTCAAGGCATCTTATGTCTCAAGCCCAATTGGAAACACCGAAACTCGAAACTGACCTGCGCGACCTCGCCCAGGATATCGTTCGCCGCGCCATGAACGGCGGCGCAACGGCTGCGGAATGCGTAGTCCGCGAGGGTGACGAATTCTCGACCCTGGTGCGCCTCGGCCAAGTCGAAACGCTCAAGGAGTCCGGCTCCCGATCCATTGGCGTCCGGGTCTTCTCGGGCCAGCGCGCTGCCAGTACTTACTCCAGCGATTTTTCTTCCGCCAGCCTCGACCGCATGGTGAAGTCCGCGCTGGAGCTTTCAAAGATTACATCGGAAGATCCTTTCGGAGGAATTCCTGAGGCTTCGCAACTGGGCTCGCTCAAGGGCGATCTCGATCTCTACCACGAAGATGTTTATTCGCTGCCTGGTCCCGACCGCATCGAGTATGCCCGCCGCGCCGAAAAAGCGGCGCTCGACTTCGACCCGCGCATCAAGAATTCTGAAGGCGGATCGTTCGATGCCGCCACCGGCCACAAGGTTCTGGCCAACTCGCACGGCTTCGTCGGCGAGTACCGTCGATCCTATTGCTCAGTAGCTGCCGTTCCGATCGCGCAAACCGAAGATGGCGCCATGCAGCGCGACTATTGGTTCTCCGTAGCGCGGACTTTGTCAAAGCTGGAATCGCCGGAGCACGTTGGCAAGATCGCGGCGGAACGCACGCTGCGCCGTTTGGGCGCGCGTAAGGCAAAGACCGCCCACGTTCCGATCGTCTTCGATCCCACGGTTGCCACGTCCATCCTCGAACATATTTTTGAAGGAATCAATGGCGATTCCGTCTACCGCGGAGCCTCGTTTCTCGCGGGCAAGCTGGGACAGAAAATCGCTGGAGACAATGTCACCATCATCGACGACGGAACCATGCCCGGCGGATTCGGCACCAGTCCTTTCGATGGTGAGGGCGTTCCTACCCGTCGCACCGTTGTCATCGAGAAGGGCGTGCTGAGTTCTTACCTGCTCAATACCTATACGGCGAAAAAACTGGGGCTCGTCACTACGGGCAACGCGTCTCGTGGGCTAGCCGGCACCCCGGGCATCGGACCCGGCAACTACTTTCTGCAGCCGGGGACCCGGACGCCGAAGCAATTGATTTCTGAAATCAAGGAGGGTCTATATGTGACCGAGTTCCTCGGTCACGGCGCAAATCTGGTCACTGGCGATTATTCCCGTGGCGCATCGGGCTTGTGGATTTCCAGCGGAGAGTTCGCCTATCCTGTCGAAGAAATCACTGTGGCCGGGAACCTCAAGGAAATGTTCTTCAACATCTCCGAGATTGCTAACGATTTGGAGTTCCGCGGCTCGGTCGCCTGTCCTACGCTGCGCATTGACGGGCTCACCGTGGGCGGTGCATAACAGAGCGTTCCATGAAGTTCGCCGAGATTGTATTTCGGGTCGCTGGCATTTGGGGCGTGCTGGTGCTCACTCCGCTGTATTCCATGTTCGAACTGATCGGGCAAAAAGATCCGCCACCGATCACGCATCCCAGGTTTTATTACGGCTTCGTCAGCTTGGGCTGGCCTTCCAGTTTGCTTTCTTTGTGATGGCGAGGGATCCGGTGCGCTTCCGCCCCGTGATGATTCCTTCGGTGATCGAGAAATTTGGCGCGGCGCTTCTTTCGTTGTGCTTTATGTGCAGCATCGCCTAACCTCAGGAGATCTGGCTCTCGGCTGCGTCGACCTGCTGCTGGGCGTGCTGTTTCTGACCGCTTTCTTCAAGACCGGCAATTAGCGTCCAGAGTACAATCGAGTTGCATGGGCAGCCTGATCCAGCCAACTCCGGTACGTGAAGAGCCCGATTCCAGCCGGCGCATCATCGCTAGCGCAGTTGTGGCCGTCATCGTCATCGCCATTGCTGCCGCCTTTTTGCTCCGAGGGAAGCCGAACGCCCCGTCCGGGCCGCCTTCCTACGCCGCGAATCTTAAGTTCTCCGATCTGCGCCTAAGCGCCGAAGAAAATTTCGTCGGAGCAACCATCAGCTACGTGGACGGAGTTATAACCAACGCCGGGAACAAAACCGTAACGCGAGTAATGGTCCAAGTGAACTTCAAAGATGACATGGGGCAAATCGCTCAGCGGGAAGAGCTTCCGCTGCAAATTTTGAAAATGTCCGGCCTCTATCCAGAAGCCGTGCCGTTCAGCACTTCGCCGCTGGGTCCGGGCCAAAACAAGCCTTTCCGGCTTACTTTCGAAAGCATCTCCGCGCAGTGGAACCACACCTATCCTGACATCCAGATCCTTGACGTCGCGGTGAAATAAGCTTCGTTGCTCCGGTTCAGTCTGGACGCTCCGATTGCCGATTTCCAATGGCCAATTGCCAGCCGAAAAGCCCGTCGCCGATCCCGTTGAACGGTCGCAAATTGGCGATCGGAAATCTGCAATTTGACAATCAGTACAATGGGTTCGTGGCTGAAGCAAAACCATTCCGCCTGACGGAGTCGGTAAAAGCTGCGGGTTGAGCGTCCAAGCTGAGTCCGGCGGCGCTGGACACGGTGCTTGGGAAATTAGCCCGGCAACACGACCCCAATGTTCTAGTCGGCTTTGACCACGCCGACGACGCCGGAGTGTATCAAATCGCGCCTGATCAGGCGCTGGTGCAGACGGTCGATTTTTTCACGCCGATCGTCGACGATCCGTACACGTTTGGCCAAATCGCCGCGACCAATGCCTTGAGCGATGTGTATGCCATGGGTGGCCGTCCCCTCACGTCACTTGCGCTGGTGTGCTTCCCGGATAAGGCGGATCTCGCGATTCTTGAGCGCATCCTGGCTGGCGGACTTTCCAAAATGATCGAAGCCGGGTGCACCGTGATCGGTGGCCACAGCATCCGCGACGAGGAAACCAAATTCGGATATGCAGTCACCGGAATCGTCCATCCCATGAAAGTGTTAGCCAATAGCGGCGCCCAGCCTGGGGACGCTCTTGTACTTACCAAGCCGCTCGGCACTGGAGTGATCTCGACGGCGATCAAGAAAGGCGTAGCGGAGCAAGCGTGGATCGATGCCGCGGTTGAATCGATGACCACGCTCAACAAGCGGGCTGCCGAACTGGTCGCCACCAGCAAATACCAGGTTCACGCCGTGACCGACGTTACCGGCTTCGGGCTGATCGGACATGCCCGTGAAATGGCTCTGGCCAGCAACGCCGCACTGCGGCTCTTCCCGAAAAGCATTTCTATTCTGCCTGGCGCCTTGGAATGCATCCGCGCCGGCCACGTCCCCGGCGGTCTCAAGGCCAACCGTGAATTCGCCGAGTGCATGGTGGGCTACGAATCCGCTATCAGCGATGAAATCAAAACCCTGCTTTTCGACCCTCAAACCGCCGGTGGGCTTCTCATTTCCGTCGCCGAGGTCGATTGCGAGCAACTTGTCGTTGCACTGCAGACCTCCGGCGTTCCGGCACGCTATATCGGGAATGTCACTGAATCCCAGAAGCCGCTCATCCGCATCTACTAACGAGCCACCTTCATGAAATCAAGGATTTTCGGAGAGGAATCATCATGAAATTTCGCGAACTTGGAGGCAGTGGTCTCAAGGTCTCTGCTCTCGGCTTGGGCTGCATGGGCATGTCGGAGTTTTATAGCGGACGCGATGACGACGAATCTGTGGCGACGATCCACCGCGCCCTTGAGCTCGGTATCAACTTTCTCGATACGGCGGACGTGTACGGGCCCTATAAAAACGAAGAACTTGTCGGCCGGGCAATCAAAGACAAACGTGACAAAGTTGTATTGGCCACAAAATTCGGCATCGTTCGCGATCCCGCCAATCCGCAAGTCCGCGGTGTGAACGGGAGGCCAGATTATATTCGCCGCTCCTGTGAAGGGAGCTTGAAGCGGCTCGGCATCGAGACGATCGACCTCTACTACCAACATCGCGTCGATCCGTCCACGCCGATTGAAGAAACCGTGGGAGCCATGGCGCAACTGGCAAAAGAGGGAAAGATCCGGCACATCGGTCTGTCCGAGGCTTCTCCACAAACCCTTCGTCGGGCTGCGAAAGTTCATGCCATTACAGCCCTGCAAACGGAATACTCCCTCTGGAGCCGCGAACCGGAAGACGAAATCCTCGCAACCTGCCGCGAGCTGGGCATTGGCTTCGTTGCATACAGCCCGCTCGGGCGCGGCTTCCTCACCGGGCAGTTCACCAAGTTCGAGGATTTTCCTGAAGACGATTACCGTAGATTCTCTCCGCGTTTTCAGGGAGAGAATTTTCGGAAGAATCTTGATCTCGTACGGCGAGTCGAGGAAATCGCGAAGGAGAAAGGCTGCAAGCCCGCGCAGTTGGCGCTGGCCTGGGTGCTCGTTCAGGACAAAAACATTATTCCCATCCCCGGGACCAAACGCCGCAAATACCTGGAAGAGAATGTAGCGGCACTCGAAGTAAAGCTCAGCGCGGAAGACCTCCGGCGCATTGAGGAAATTTTTCCTGCCGGTGCTGCGGCTGGATTGCGCTATCCCGAGCACATGATGAGTATCGTGAACGGATAAATTGGTGCAGGAAATCGGGGCGGCCATCAGGCCGCCCTGAACTGGGAAGTGGCCTCGGATTACTTGCTCGTCATGAAACGCAGCCGAGTAAGGTAATCCCGATGTCCTTCGCGCTCGGTCAAGGCTCGTACCGCGTCACCAATCGCCGGATTGCTGAAGGCACCTTCGAATGCCTTGTTCGCTTTGTCGAGGGACGCCGCATCGGGTACCGTCAAGTAATCGTAGACGATGCCCAATTTTCCAGTGTGGTAGTCCTCGGACAGCTGCCCATAGGACGTAATCGTACCTTCTGCCAGAAGCTTCTCGAGGATGGGCACAAACACGCTCTTCGTCAGTTCGATGTAGGCATGCATCTGACCCGGCTTAACCTCCCACTGCGACCAAGTCAGATAGCCCGCGGAAGCTCCTGCCTTGGCGTTATAGAGGTCACCGGTCAGGATCTGGTCCCAGTGTTTGGAAGCACCCTGCACCGGCGCGCCCACCGATGCGGGCTGGGCATAAATCGCCTCCAGGGCTTTCAGCAGGTTGCCCTCGGAAGTTGCGGTGAACCAGGTTCCGTGCGTGGGTTCGCCTTCCTGGTGAATCAGGTTGGTGTAGGCTCCGTAACCGACGAGGGTGCCGTCGGCCACCAGTTTGTCGAGCAGAGGCTTGTCCTGCTCATCGAGCTTGACCATGTCGCCCCATTGGGCGCGAGGCACATCCCATGTCGCAACGTAGGTGTAGACTGGCGGCTTGGATTTGGCAGCCATCTGCGCCTGCAGTGGGCCGACCAACCCCAATGCAAGACAGAGGATCAGAAGACAAACACCCCAAGTTGTTCGCTTTTGCATAATCCCCTCACGTGAGTTAGATTCCGGCGAGGTTACACGCTCTCTCCGGTATGATGCCCGATTCAAATCGAGTCCCGCAGACGTAGGTGAGGATTCGTCAGAACATTTGTCTGGAATGCAAACGGGGCACAGTTGTACACGCCTCGAAGTCTTTTGTCTTCGCTACCCAAAAACCCAGGCCGGCCAGGAGGCCGCCCTGTGTGAAAACGAACCGCTGAGAACTGCTTTAAGCTCGCGCCGGACTTTCCCCGCCCTTCGCGATTCCACGTCCCGGCTCTGGCTTCAACACCTGTTGCACGCCGCCGTCATCGGGTTTTGACGGTGATTTCATCGGAGGCAATTCTTTGCCCTCGACCAGAAGCATCACCTCGGAGGCATCCAGCACTTCCCGCTCCAGCAAGGCCGCAGCGATCTTTTGGAGTGTCTCTGGATTCCCTTGCAGGATACTCTTCGCCGTTTCATATCCGTAATTCACCAGCTTGCGGACCTCACCATCGATCTTGATGGCGGTGTCTTCGCTGTAATCGCGGTGCTGGCTGATTTCCCGGCCTAGGAATATCTGCTCTTCTTTCTTGCCGAAGGTGAGAGGCCCCAGGTCGCTCATGCCCCATTCGCAGACCATCTTGCGCGCCATTTCGGTGGCTCGCTCAATGTCGTTCCCTGCGCCCGTGCTCATTTGATTGAGGAATAATTCCTCAGCAATACGACCTCCCATCAGGATCGCTAAATCAGTTTTGAGATAGTCCCTGGTGTAATTGTGCCGGTCGTCGATGGGCAACTGCATGGTCACGCCCAACGCCATTCCGCGCGGAATGATCGTAACTTTGTGAACTGGGTCCGATCCGGGGAGTTTTGCCGCAACCAGCGCATGACCCGCTTCGTGATACGCCGTCACCTTCTTTTCCTCATCGGAAAGGATCAGCGACTTACGCTCCACCCCCATCAGGACTTTATCTTTGGCTACTTCGAAGTCGAACATCAGCACGGCCTTGCGATTTTGCCGTGCCGCCGCCAATGCCGCTTCATTGACCATGTTGGCCAAGTCCGCGCCGGAAAATCCCGGTGTCCCACGAGCTAGGACAGAAAGATCTACATCCTCAGCCAGAGGAATCTTACGGGTGTGGACTCTAAGAATCTCTTCGCGCCCACGCACATCCGGCCGACTCACAACCACCCGGCGGTCAAAGCGCCCGGGCCGCAGCAACGCCGGATCCAGAACGTCCGGACGGTTCGTGGCGGCCATAAGAATGACGCCCTCATTTGATTCGAACCCGTCCATTTCAACCAGTAACTGGTTCAGCGTCTGCTCGCGCTCATCGTGACCACCGCCCAAGCCGGCTCCGCGATGGCGTCCAACGGCGTCAATCTCGTCGATGAATATGATGCAGGGAGCATTCTTCTTGCCCTGCTCGAATAGATCGCGCACACGGCTGGCGCCGACGCCCACAAACATCTCCACGAAATCCGAACCGGAGATCGAAAAGAACGGAACGTTCGCCTCGCCGGCAACTGCCCGAGCCAGGAGGGTTTTCCCGGTTCCTGGAGGACCAACCAGCAGCACTCCCTTGGGAATTCTGCCCCCGAGTTTCTGGAACTTCTGGGCCTCGCGCAAAAACTCGATAATCTCGCGCAGCTCCTCCTTGGCTTCTTCCACGCCCGCCACGTCTTTGAACGTGACCTTCTTTTGCTGCATGGAAAGCAAACGGGCACGGCTCTTGCCAAACGACAGGGCTTTGTTGCCACCGGTCTGCATCTGCCGGATCATGAAGAACCACAGCGCTCCCAGCAAAATGAGCGGAGCCCAAGTCCCCAGCAACTGCAGAGGCCAGCTTCCACTGTTGGCGTCCCGGAAACTCATCGAGACTCCCTTGTCGCGGAGCGACTTGATCATCTCGGGATAGTTTGCCGGCACCGTCGTATGGAAAGCGGAACCGTCGCTATATTTCCCGTGCAGTTGCATACCGTCGACCAGAACGTCGTGCACCTTGCCCTGATCCACATCACTCATGAACTGCGAAAAATTGACTTCCTTGTCCTTCTGCCCGCTGCGGCCGGCCTGAATCACCTGCCACAACAACAGCGCGGACAACCCGATGACCAGCCAGAAAGCTACGGTTTTGACTGTCGAATTCACCAAGAAACTCCTAAAGAAACCGGGGTCCGCTCAAAATATGCGACGGCCGAGGCTCCTGCCACTAAGATTAGATGCTGCTCGATCGATTTGGATAGGGGAAATTCCCTAAGAACTCCCTTAGAATCATATTCTACCTTTTCCAACGGAAAAAGGCGCGCCAGCCTTGCCATGACTTAGGTCACGTGGGGACTAGGTGCGGCGGCCAGATAGGGGAGATTCCGGTTCGTTTGCTCCGCTTCGCCCAGTCCGTAGCCTATCAGAAAAGTATCATCCACCAGAAAACCAAAATAGTCCGGCTGCAAAGCCACGCGGCGGGCGGACTGCCGGTCCAGCAACGTCACGAGTTTGACCGAGGCTGCCCCACGCGCACGCAAGTCATCCATGAGAAAATCACTGGTCACTCCTGAATGCACGAGTCCTTCGACCAGCAAAACATGCTGGCCGCGAATATCCGGCTCGTGGCTGAAGAAAATTTCCATAATCTCGGGTTCATGGGTGCCGGCTTCCTTGCTGGCCCGCTTGCTGTATTTGGGCTTGATGAACTGGCATACCACGGGAACCTCCAACGCCCGCACCAAGTCAGCCATGAACATGAATGCATTTTCCAGAACAGCCAGGGCTTGGATGGTCTCTCCCATGTAGTCATCGGAGATGTGGCGGCCGAGTTCTTTGACCCGCTTCTCGATTTGCTCAGACGAAATGACTTGGCGCAGTGCCTCGGCTTTCAGCCCATTCATGAAGTGACTTGCCTCCTGTGCTGCCACGCGCGACCAGAGCAAACTCTAAAGCGCGCTCTCGTCAGCCACCAACGGCATCTCTCGGATCCGGACTGCTTCCTGCCCAATTTTGGCGAGCCATCTTGCCGGAACTGGAAAGCCGAGCATCCATACGATCTCGTCTCCGCTCAGCGCAACCGGCCAAAGCTTGCGCTCGACCTGCGCAAGATGCCGCTCTTGCAGCAGTTCCTTCACCTTCTTCGGTGCCTTCGTATGCGCGGGCCAAAACCGGTCGCCGGGCCGCCAATTCCGCACGATCAACCGTCCAGGCAATAAATCCGCTCGTATAAGTTGCTCAGGATTATACTCTGCCATCTCAGCCTCCGGACTCATCCGTAACGCTTCGATTACTAGCCCGAGTTCCGCGACAGAGGCACGTCCCGGGACTGGGAGGGAGTACTCATAGTCCGCATGGCGCTCTTGCCGTTGTCGATCAGGCGCCATGAATATAATGGCCTCCGATTCCCGAACCACCCTCCAACCCAGCGGAAGAGACAATTCTTTTCCCGACGGACCGTCCTCGGCTGCGAATCGCAGGATCTCCTCGATATGCTTGAACTCCAGGGGAATCCCGGCCTGCTCGCCGACCGCCTTCAGTGCTCTTCGTTGAACCGCTCGCGGCTCGGTCAACAGCCACGGGCGGCTCACGGAAGCATTCATCATCGCCGCGCCCGGGTCTGCAAACTGCTCCTTGAAGGCCGCGTCAGACGCTTGAGAAGGCTGGATCTCGACCAGCCCTGTCGAACTGCCGAATCCAGATCGTCCGCGCGTCCATTCCGGCTGCGACCATTGCACCACCGTCCCGATCCAGCCTGAAATTTCGTTTTCCCAATAGTCTTCCTCGTCGCGGGCGATCTCCGCCAGTTCGGCGAACGCTTCGGCAACCGCCGGATTGAATTCCCGCTCCAGCAGCGGAACCACCAGCTTGCGCACTCGATTCCGGGTGAATCTGGAATCGCTATTCGTTGAGTCTTCGCGCCAAGGCTGTGCGAGATCTTTCAGATATTGTCCTAGCTCGCGCCGCCGGATGCCGAGGAGCGGGCGGATGACTTCGCCGTGGCCCTTTCCATCCTCGTGCTGCAACACAATGCGCGGATAGATTCCCCCCAGCCCTCTCAGGCCGGTCCCGCGAATCAATCGCATCAGCACGGTCTCGGCCTGATCGTCGAGCGTGTGGCCGGTCGCGATCTTATCGAGACCGGTAGGCATTTCTGTTTGAAAAGGCGTTTGGTCCGGACGGGTTGGTTGGCTTTGAAAGGGCACGGCTTCAGCCGTGCCGCTAAACTGCACAGTGGATTCGGGCTTTAGCTCTTGAGAGACGTCGCTATCGCCCGGACTCAGGAGCCAGCGAAAAAATTCATACCTCAACTCTCGCGCAGCCGCTTCAACTCCGGAGCGCGCATCCATAGCATGTTGCGCCACATCTCCGCTTTCAACGAAGAACACCAGGCCGTGCTCTTGAGCCAGCTTGGCCACGAACTCCTGATCCGCGTCGGACTCGGCGGCGCGCAGCTTGTGGTTGAAATGAACAACGGAGAGGACAATGCCCAGATCGGCACGCAACTCCAGCAGCAAGCGCAACAGCGCCACAGAATCCATCCCGCCCGAAACCGCAACCCCAACGCGGTCGCCAGACCGAAGGAATTCCTCTCGCCGGATATGCCCCAACGCGCGTTCCGCCAGTTCATGCACGGCACCATCGTACATCGGCAGGGTTAGGATCGGACGCCGTTGACCCGGCGACCAGATAGCAGCATTTTCGTTTTGAGATCCCGCGCCAGCGGTGAGTATTTGAGTGCCTTACGCAGGAGCATCCTCGAAATGGACCGTCGGCAGTTTCTCAGCCGTTCTCTTGCCGCCGTGGCAGGCGCCACTTTGCTCTCCAACCGCAGCTCCGCCGCTGCTGCGGATCCGGTTCCGCAGCAGGTTCCCGGCTGCGTTCCCTCTTCTGCTATCGCCAGTGCGCGATTTCCCGACGGATTTCTCTGGGGCATGGCCACGGCCGCATACCAGGTCGAAGGCGCCTGGAACCTGGCTGGAAAAGGCGAATCCATTTGGGACCGTTTTTCGCACACCGCGGGCAAAATCAAAGGCGGAGCGACCGGCGACGTCGCTTGCGATCAATACCATCTCTACCTGGAAGACAGCGCCCTTCTTAAGCGCTTGAATCAGAAGAGCTACCGATTCTCGATTTCGTGGTCGCGTATTCAGCCCACGGGGGCGGGTGCCGCGAATCCAAAGGGACTCGACCACTACAAGCGCCTCACCGACGTGCTACTGGAGGCAGGCGTCCGTCCGTTCTGCACGCTCTATCACTGGGATCTTCCACAGGCGCTCGAGGATCGCGGCGGATGGCCCAACCGAGACTTGGCTGCGATCTTCGCCGATTACGGGGGACTTCTGGCCAGGAATCTCGGTGATCGAATTACCGTGTGGGCTCCCTTCAACATGCCATGGTCATTCACCTACATGGGTTATGGCGTCGGCGTCTTTCCGCCTGGCAAGCGATTACAACCTATTCCTGAAGGCCGCGCACACCGTCAACCTCGCGCAGGGCGAGGCCTTCCACGCCATCAAAGCTGCGTCTTCCAAAGCCACGGTGGGCAGCGCCTAACGGCATGGCTCCGGCTTATCCGAAGACCGGCAGCGAGGCGGATCGCGCTGCGGCTGCGCGCTATCACGCCATGAATAATGATTACTTCCTGCACACTGCGATGCATGGAGAGTATCCGAAGGCATTTGTCGGCGAGACTCCTCATCAAGAAATGGGATTCATGCCCGGCGATGAACAGATCCTGCAGGTGCCGCTCGATTGGATAGGGTTCCACTACTACACACGACGCGTTGTTTCGAATGCAGGCGCTCACCCGGGTGGTCATGGGCACCGAAACCGAGAAGGATGAGAGAGCCAGCCGTGATCGCCACACTCAATTCCATGCCGAGATGCCAACGGAAGGTCCGCTCACCGATGCCGGACTGGAGGTTTGGCCGCGCGGCATCTACGACCTCGTGATGCAGATCACGCGTGAATACAACCGTCCCATCATCGAGATCACCGAAAGTGGCTGCAGTTACCTCGATGGCCCCTATGAACGAGAAAATGGACGCGTTCCCGACGCTCGCCGTACCGCGTTCTTCCGCGACGAATTAGCAGAGTTGGCGCGGGCGATCGCGGACGGTGCGAATGTCCGCTCATTCCACGCGTGGAGTGCCCTTGACAACTTCGAGTGGTCCGATGGCTACAGTCAGCGCTACGGCCTTACCTATGTGGACTTCCGGGACCAGAAACGCACGGTAAAAGACTCCGGCCTCTGGTACGGGAGAGTGGCGGCTGCGAATCGGTTGGATGTTTGACGCGAAGGAGAACCCTGGCGTGCATCGCCGGATGTGACGCTTCGCCATACTGTGGCATCCGAACTGGACAGCCGATCAGCCGCCCTGAGCGGAGCCGAAGGGGCGGCCGTCCCCCATGAGTCCTACAGTCCCGGGCTCTTCTGGGCGGTCAGCTTCTCGACCTTCTCCACGAACTCGGCGGCGGCCATGTCCTCGGTCTTCTCTTTTCCGCGGGTGCGCACATTCACCCTCCCGGCCTCGGCCTCTTTATCGCCGACCACCACCAGAAAGGGCACTTTCTGCATGGCGTGCTCGCGGATTTTGGCGTTCATCTTTTCGTTGCGCGCATCCACTTCCACGCGCACACCGACGGCTTTGAGTTGGTCCGCGACTTTGTTGGCATACTCCGCGTGGCGCTCGCTGATCGGGATCATCGCCACCTGCACCGGAGAGAGCCACACCGGAAAGGCACCGGCATAGTGCTCGATCAGAACTCCGAAGAATCGCTCGACCGATCCGTAAAGCGCCCGATGCACCATGACAGGCTGTTTGCGCGAGCCATCTTCCGCCACGTACTCCAGCCCAAAACGTTGCGGCAAGTTGAAATCGAACTGCACCGTCGAAAGCTGCCACAAGCGTCCAATGGCGTCCACCAATTTGATGTCGATCTTTGGGCCGTAAAACGCCGCCTCGCCCGGGATCGTCTTGTATTCGATATTCCGGCGTTGCAAGACTTTCTCGAGCGACTGAGTGGCATGAATCCACTGCTCTTCACTGCCCACAAAATTCTTGCGGTCCTGCGGATCCCAGGTCGAAAGCTCAGTCTGGAATTTATCGAAGCCGAAATCCTTCAGCACATCGATCGCAAAATCCAGGCAACTGGCAATCTCATCTTCAATTTGCTCCGGCCGGCAGAAGATGTGCGCGTCGTCCTGCGTGAACCCACGTACCCGCAACAGGCCATGCATCACGCCGGAACGCTCGTAGCGATACACCGTGCCCAACTCGCCGAGGCGCACCGGCAGATCGCGGTACGACTTGAGCGAATCCTTATAAATCAAGATGTGTCCCGGACAATTCATCGGCTTCAGCCGGTATTCGGCGTCGTCGAGCTCCATGAAATCGAAAAAGTTCTGTGCGTAGTAACCTTCGTGGCCCGAAGTGAAGAACAGCTGCCGGCGCATGACGTGCGGCGTATACACCAGCGAATAGCCCCGTTTCAGGTATTGCTCGCGCATCCAGTCTTCCATCTGTTTGCGTATGATGCCGCCCTTGGGATGCCAGAAAATCAATCCGGGCCCGGCGAGTTCCTGTATGGAAAACAGATCAAGTTGCTGCCCCAGCGTACGATGGTCGCGCTTTTTCGCCTCTTCGATTTGCTGCAGGTGTGCGTCCAAATCTTTTTTGGAAAAGAATGACGTTCCGTAAATCCGCTGCAGTTGCGGATTCTTTTCGTCGCCCAGCCAGTACGCACCGGCGATATTAAACAGCTTGAACGCCTTGATCTTTCCGGTGGAAGGGAGGTGTGGTCCGCGGCAGAAATCCGCAAACTTTCCCGTCCGATAAATCGAAATCCTTTCATCGGGCTTGGTGAATTGCTCGATGAAATAGCACTTCATGAAGTCGCCCTCGGTCCTGAACTCCGCCAGGCCCTGATCGCGCGGCAGAAATTCCCGGGCATAGGGGATATTCTGCTGCACCAGTTCCTGCATCTTCTTCTCAATCCTTTGCAGATCGGTGGGAGTAAACGCGGTGGGGCGATAGAAGTCGTAGAAAAATCCGCTCTCGGTCGCGGGACCGTGGCCGAGTTTCGTCTCGGGAAATAGCTCCAGCACCGCCGCTGCCAGCAGGTGGGCGGACGAATGACGGTAAACGTCCAGAGCTTCGGGATCTTTCTCGGTCAAGATGCGCAGCTCGGTATCTTTTTCCAGCGGCCGCGTGAGATCGATAAGGTCGCCGTTCGAGCTTGGTTCGGACGGGTCGAGGGATCGCGCCTTGGCCGCCAACGCCGCGTCCGCCAGCCGCGGGCTAATCGACTTCGCAATATCGAGCGCGGTCGTTCCTTGGGGAACATCCTTCACGCTTCCGTCAGGAAGCTTCACATGAATGCTTTCTGCCATAAGTTGGGACCTACAGAGATGGTTGAATCTTTCAGTTTATTGGAGGGATTCGGGAGGGTCAAACAGCTGCCGCTCGATAAGAGAGAAAGGCGAGTGCGCCTCTCGCCTTCCTGCGGAATGGCCTTACTCCGTCATGTCCTTGATATGCGTCGCGATATACCAGGTGTTCCCGAATGGATCGGTCACCGCCGAATTGCGATCCCCATAAGGCTGATCGGTCGGTTCCTGCTTGGACTTCGCCCCCGCCGCAAGCGCCCGCCGGTACACGGCATCGCAGTCCGGCACGTACAGGTAGAACATTGATTCCATCGGCTGATAGGGACCGTGGGCCTCGCCCATCTCCACCACCGCATCGCCAACGCGAACCTGCGCATGATGCACCACTCCATCCGGTGACGCATACTTCGCAAGTTCCTGTCCGCCGAACGCCCGCTTCAGAAATTGGATGACTGGATCGGCCCGCAGCGGATGCAGATACGCATTCACGCTATGCACCCCTTTCGGCACAAAGCTGTCGCCCACAGCTGTGGCGATATACCAATGGTTGCCAAACGGATCTTTCACACTCGCACCGCGCTCGCCGTAATCCTGATCCTGCGGCTCTCCAATCGAAATGGCTCCTGCCTGCAAAGCCTGGTTGTACGCGACGTCTGTGTCCTCCACGTAAACGTGTAGGGCGGCCGTCATCGTCTTTGCGTTAAAAGGACGTCCCGGGATCCCGCCGCCGAGCATCAGCATGGTGTCGCCGATGCGCGCTTCGCCATGCAGTCCACCCGCGGAGCCTATGAAGCGCGCTGTTTCTTCGGCGCCGAACGCTTGCTTGGCGAACTCCAGCAACGCCGGCCCGTCAGCCGCCACCAGGTAGGGCGTGACCCTGTGGAAACCGCGTGGAACTGGATTTACCGCCAGTCCTTGATCTTTTTGTGTGGGGAGTTGCCCGCCTTCGGGTCCTATTGTTATCGCCTCCATTCGGCGGTGCATCTCTTCGACCGACATTTCCTCCTTCACGGTAAAGACATTCCAGGTGTATCCGAAGGGATCGATCAAAAGAACATCCCGGTGCCCGTAGAACTGGTCCTGGAGCGGCCGCTTCACGGTCAGCCCGGAAGACACGGCCTTCTCCGCAAATGTATCCACATCATCAACTCGGATCACCATCTGCACCGGCGAGGAACCCAGTGTTTCGGCGCTGAACCGGCCGCCCTCGGGCCACTCCTCCGCCAGCATAATGATCGAGTCGCCGATCGCCATTTCCGCATGTGCGACTCTTCCTCCCGCTTCGAAACGGAAGGTTTCCCGAGCGCTCAGGGATTTCTTATAGAACTCGATCGCCTTCGCGGCGTCCTTGAACGATAGGCTTGGAGACGCAGTCGTGGGAACGGCTGCAACTGGTTCAGCAACGGCAGACATATTTTTTCTCCCTTTCAGTAATTCAGCTTTCAGTCGCACTTTGAATTCCTCATGCGGTAGCAATCGCAGGTCGGCGGCGATGCGCACCAGCGGCTCAATGCTTGCATCCACCCGGCGGGGCTTGCCATCCGACCGCGCCAGCAGCACATCCACCGCGCGATTCAACTGCTCAATCTTCTTGGCGTCGTTGTTTCCCGGATTTAGAGAGCGCTTAGGCATCGGCACCCTCCATGCGTGTCCGCAGGCTGCTCAAAGCACGGAACTGCAGTTGTTTCACTGCGCCTTCCGTCTTGCGAATCTCTCGGGCCACTTCCTTGATGCTTTTCTGCTCCACAAACCGCAGCACCACTACGCGCCGCTGCTCCTCCGGCAAGCGATCCACCCAGTGAAACAACGTTGCGTGCCGCTCCACTTCTTCGAATTGGGCGCTTTTGGCTTGCACCGATTCGATCAGTTCCGGATCGTCCGCCACCTGCTCCCGGTTCGATCGCTGCCAGCGATCGGAAATCCGATTCGCGGCGATCCGATACAACCATGCCGCAAATGGAATTCCCCGCCACTCAAACCGCCCCAGGTTCGCCAGAGCCTCGTGAAATACCTCTGAGGTAATATCCTCGGTCTCGGTGCGGTCTCCTACCCGCCGCACCACGTACGCATACACTCGCTCGAAATGATTCTCGTAAAGCTGCGCAAAGCGCGCAGGATCCTTCTGCGCTTCCTCGATCAGAAGCCGCTCGTCCGCCTCTTTGCTCAGAGCCTTCAACAATTTCTCCGTGCGGAGTTGACTTACATAGGAATAACGGCTGGGAATAAGGAAAAGTTACGGCAGAAAATGCGGCTATGCCGGAACCGGGCATTTCGCGTAATACAAGTCCTCAATGGCTTTGCGTACTCTCGCCGACACCGCCTCCAAGTCACGCATGGTTAGCCCGGTCGTCGGAATCGGCTCGCCCACGCGCATCCCCAGCGGGCGGCACTTGATGTGATAGGTGTCCATGGGCAGCAGTTCAAACGTGCCCACCAGGGCTACAGGAACAATATCCACCTGCGCCTTGATGGCCAGAAAAAAAGCTCCGGGCAGAAACGGCTTGATCTCGCCATCTGGAGTGCGCCCGCCCTCCGGATAAATTACCAGAGGCATGCCCGCCTTCAAACTTTTCACCGCCGAACGGATCGCGGCAATCGAATTCGTAGGTTTCTGCTGATCAATGCAGACCTGCCCCGACCGCTTTAGTTGCCAGCCGACGACGGGATACGACAACAATTCCTTCTTGAAGACGATGCGGAACTGAAACGGCAGGTTGACATAGAGGACTGGAATGTCCATCGCGGAAGCGTGATTCACCGCGTAAACGTGCGACTTCGAGGTATCGATCTTATCGAGGCCAGTGACCTTCACCGGCGACAAGATCGTCTTCATAATGAGCCAGGACCAGGTGCGTGAGAACCAGTGTAAACGGCGTCCGCTGCGGTCGAATAACCCGCCAGGAAGCGCAAGCAATCCCAGAACCAGCGTGTACAGCCAAATCAGCGGATCCAGAATGACGTAGGATCGTAGACGGCTCAACCACCCGTGTTTCTCCCCGGGAACCGCGTGCGGACTTCGCCGCGGCGCAACCACCGGCGCTGCTTCTGCGCCGCTTTCAACTTCCAGCGATGAATTCACTTCCTGCACACTTCTATTTTAGGGGAAACGGCGCGCCAGCGCTGTTTCCTACCTCCGTTCCAAGGGAGCGCATCACTTCGCCAACCAGATAAATGGATCCTGTAATCACAATCACTTCCCCCGCAATTGCCAGCTCACGAGCGCGCTGCACGGCGCCCTGCACGTCCTCCACCGCTTCAACTTTGACACCGGATCGAACCGCCGCCCGCTGAATCTCCGCGGGCGACGCCGCGCGCGGATTCCGCGGGCTGGTGGCGATCACCCGATCTGCGAGCGGAAAGAGAATTTCAGTCATCTCCGAGATTGCCTTATCGCGCATCGCGCCAAAAATAAAAACCAGCGGACGGTCCTCATACTGCGCCGAAAGGGCGGATCGTAGGGCCCAGGCGCCGGCGGGATTATGCGCCACATCGATGACGATCTCAGGCCATCCCGGCCGCGGTGCGAATACCTGGAACCTCCCCGGCCAGCTGGTGTCGCGGATACCTTTTTGAATACTCCGGGGTGTGATGCCGCTGAATCCCTGATGGTTTAACTCCTCCGCCGCCGCAACGGCCAGCGCTACATTGCGCAACTGATGCCGCCCCACCAGGGGCGTTTCGACCGAAACCACTTCGCCTAAGATGTGGAGCGGATAGCGACAGACCAGGCCACACCCGCCCGGCAGGATACGCGGTACCAAGTATTTGCCGCTCCCCGGCGAAAGGGGAGGCACATACGGAACCGCATTCAAAGCTCGCGCCCCCAAATCCATGATCGCATTGCCAATCACGTCATTCGCCTCGGGTTGTTGCGGCAAGGTGACAACCGCCCCGCCCTGGCGGATGATTCCGACCTTCTCCCGCGCAATCTCGGCCACCGTATCACCAAGAAATTTTTGATGATCGAGCGAGATGTCAGTGATCACGCTGACGCGCGGGTCCACCACATTCGTTGCGTCCAGCCGTCCACCCATGCCCACTTCGAGCACCGCCAAATCCACCTGCTCGCGCGCAAAATATTCGAATCCAATCGTGGTCATCATTTCGAAGAAACTGGGATGCCACGGCAGTTCCCTTTTCTCTACCAGTGTTTCTGCGATCCGATCAATCTTGCCGTGCAGTTCCGAGAAATCGTTGTCGCTGATCTCTTTGCCGTTGAATCGGATGCGCTCATTGATTCGCATTAAATGCGGCGAAGTATACAAACCGGTCTTCAAGCCTGACGCTCTCAGGATGGATGCCAATGTCGCCGCCGTCGAGCCCTTCCCATTTGTACCCGCGATCAACACGCTCGGGAAGCGTCGCTCCGGATGATCCATCCTTTGCAAAAGCACCCGCATGTGCGCCAGATCGAACTTATGCGACGGAGTCTGCGCCAATTCGTGACCGAGCGCGAACATGCTCGCTACCGCGGTTTCATAGGACATAAGGAAGCTTTCGGCCGTCAGCTCTCAGCTTTTAATTCTTGTAGCTAAGATTAACAAGCAACAGGAGAAGATTCGAGGTGCCGCAGAACATGGCGTCGCCGCATTGCTCTATCTGGTGGCTGAAAGCTGAGAGCTGACAGACACCTCACGCTGCCATGAAGTCCAACGCTCGCCCGATGTAAGGTTTCAGCTGCTTGCGAGAGACCACCGCATCCAGCATCCCGTGCTGGAGTAGAAATTCGCTGCGCTGAAAACCCGCCGGCAGCTTCTGTCGGATCGTCTGCTCAATTACGCGTGGTCCAGCGAATCCAATCAGCGCACCGGGTTCGGCAATGTTCAAATCGCCCAGCATGGCGAAGGATGCGGTGACGCCACCCGTGGTCGGGTCAGTGAGGACCGATATGTACGGGACTTTCTCCCGGTCCAGGCGAGCTAGCGCCGCCGATATTTTGGCCAACTGCATCAGGCTGACCACCCCCTCCATCATGCGTGCGCCACCCGAGGCAGAAACAATAATCAGCGGCGTTTTCGAATCTAACGCGCGCTCCACCGCTCGCGTAATCATCTCGCCGACCACCGCGCCCATGCTGCCGCCGATGAAAGCGTACTCCATCACGCTCGCAACCACAGGCCGTCCCAGCAATTTGCCGTGAGCGTTGATGACGGCGTCTTTCAGCCCGGTATCGTGCTGAGCCTGCCGCAACCGGGAAGAATATGGCTTCAAATCCACAAACTTCAGGGGATCGGTCGACGACAGATTCCCATCCAACGTCTCATACTGATTTTCATCCAGCAACAACGCCAGCCTGGTGCGAGCGTCGATGCGAAAATGCCTTTCGCATTTCGGGCAAACGTTTAAATTCTCTTCCAAATCTTTTTTCCAGATGATCTGGCGGCAGCTCTCACACTTCACCCATAGGCCTTCGGTGCGAACTGTCTTTTTGCCCGAATTATCGAGTTCCCCGGATTCCCGTTTGAACCAAGCCATAATAGGAAACTTGTTGATGGTTGATGGTTGATGGTTGATTCAAGGCCTAGATCTTCTGGCTCTTCCATCGACCATCAGCAATCGCCAATCAATCAATACTCGATCCCTCTCTGCGCCATGACGCCCTTCTCGTATGCGTGCTTCACCTGGCGCATCTCTGTCACGGTGTCGGCGGCCTCGACAATTGTGGGGTGCGCATTCCTTCCCGTCAAGATGACATGAACCATTTCCGGCTTCTTCTTGAGGCTCTCGACCACCTTTTCCGGATCCAACATCCCATAACTGATGGCGTAGTTAATCTCATCCAGCACGACCAAATCCCACTCGCCCGAATGGATTGCCTTCTCGGCCTCCGCCCAGGCGTCCTGCACCATCTTTACATCTTCCGGGTCTGGCTTCTCGGTGCCCACTTTCACAAAGCCGCGTCCCATCTGCTTCATCAGGAACTTGTCGCCGAAGGCCTGCACTGCATCCAGTTCCCCGTAGTGCCAGGAGCCTTTCAGAAACTGCAACATTAAAACTCGCATGCCCTGGCCGACGGCACGCAATGCTGTCCCCATGGCCGCGGTGGTTTTGCCTTTGCCCGGACCGGTGTTGACGATGATCAGACCTCGCCGTATGTCAGCCATGGTTTCAGGAAGCTTGATTCTACTAGAAAGCCTTCCCTGGAGTGGCCGTGGACCTACCGGCGATCATTGCCGAAAGATGGAAGAATGAATATTCAAAGAAAGTAGTGAATTTTCCACAGAACTGCAGCATCCAATTTCGCGTATTCGGGTGCCAGCAGATCTCTGCCCCCTGGCAGACTGCGGAGGTCTCGTTGTGATCAACAAATGTGCGCTGTTATTGTTTTGCGCGCTCTCGTCCTTGCCTGCATTTTCCGCTCAGCACGTCTCACTTCACCCCAGACAAGGCTTCGAGTCCGCCGATCAGGAAATCATTCGCCAGATCGTTGACATGGAGCGCCGGTCCAAGGAAGCCAGCCTGCGCCGCGACTCGGACTTTTCCGTGCGAATCCTGTCCGAGGACTATGTCGCCATTACTCCGCTCGGTCAGGTCACGACCAAACAGGAGACGATCTCCGCCCGCCGTAGCGGCCAACTCCGCTACGAAGCCATGAACATCACGGATATGGTTGTGCGGGTATTTGGCGATACCGCCATCGTGACCGCCCGCGCCGAGGTGAAAGGACACCAACTGGGCGAAGATTTCAGCGGCCCCTATCGCTACACTCGCGTCTGGGTGCGCCGCAACGGCCAGTGGCAAATCGTTAGTTATCAAGCCACCGTTACACAGTAGAACGCTCTCGATTTGGATTGTTTCCCGCGGTCTACAATGGATTCTCGTTTTAGGGAAGCCATCATGACATTCAATGCCAAGCCGTTTCCTCGCCGGCGCTGTTTCAAGAGGGGCCGTCTCTTGATTCTCATTGCCCTTTGTTCAGCGGCTTTGGCCCTGGGGGCAGCACAGGATTCCAAGCTTTCTTCCAGCAAGCGGAAACAAATCAACGACGCCGTCTCCAAGTTCATGGCGTCAACTCACGTTCCCGGTCTCTCTATCGCTGTGGTGGAGGATGGAGAATATGAGTGGGCCGACGGATTTGGCTTCGCGGACCTGGAGAACAACGTTCCGGCCAGCGAACACACGCTTTTTCGGCTGGCTTCGATTTCCAAATCACTCACGGCCACCGCCGCCATGCAGTTGTGGGAGCGCGGTCGGCTTGATCTTGACGCTCCCGTGCAAAAATATTGTCCTTCGTTTCCTCAAAAGCCGCAGCCCATCTCCACGCGTCAGGTGCTGGGGCACCTTGGCGGAATTCGCCACTACAAGTCCAGTTCGCAGGATGACCCCGAAGTCGGCAACACGAAACACTTCCATGATCCCATTCATGCCGGGCTGGATTTTTTCAAAGATGATCCCCTGGTGGCGCAGCCCGGCACGTCGTTTCACTACTCGACGCAGGGATATACGCTGGTAGGGTGCGTCATCGAAGGTGCGTCGGGTACAAAGTACGTCGACTTCATGCGCCAAAATGTTTTCCTTCCGGCAAAGATGGAAGAGACTCAGGTTGATGACCGGTTCGCCATCGTCCCTTACCGTACTCGCTTCTACGAAAAGACCGATTCCGGGGCCGTGCGCAACGCCGACTTCCTGGATTCCAGCTACAAAATTCCCGGCGGTGGGTGGCTCTCTTCAGCCGAAGACATGGGCAGATTCGAAGTGGCGATTCTGAATGACAAATTAATTCGCCGCACCACCCGTGATGTCATATGGACTCCGCTAAAGCCTTCCGACGGTTCGAACGACCCCTACGCTCTCGGCTGGGGCTGGGACCGGGAGGAGGGGAAAGAAGACAAGGTCGCGGGCGTGGGCCACAATGGCGGCCAACAAGGCACCAGCACCGCTTTTGTGATTGCGCCGGAGCGTCGAGCCGGGGTCGTGGTGCTAACGAATATGGAGGGCCAGCCCGCGCACGACCTTGCTCGAGAGATTTTGCATATTCTGGTTCGAACTCCGCCGGATCAACCGTGACTGGGGGTCAAGAAACCCGGCAGTCGCGATTTAGTCATTCCTAGCCGGCGTCGCCCCCGGCCCGCGCCGAACGATTGTTAGCCGGCGTCATCGCTGGTCCGTGCTGATCCTCATCCGCGCCCAACAAAGGCGCTGCGATCCGCAGAGCTTCTACCTGCCGCTTCACTTTCACTAACTCCTGCTCTTTCGCCCGCAACAGTTCCATCACATCTTTCATTAATCCACTCTCCGAATCCACTCCCTATTTAATTGCGTGAGCGAGTCGACGTTGTCCTACCTCGAAAGTCTAGCATCGGAAGTCTAGGACGCGCAGCAATTAAGATCAACTCACAGAGGTGCACGTTCGCATTCCTCGCTCAGTGCCCAGAATGGTAAGGATGGCCCTTTAAGATCGTCAATGCCCGGTAAACCTGCTCCAGCAGGACAACGCGAGCCAGTTCATGGGCCAACGTCATGCTGCCCAGGGAGATGATGTGCTGCGCCGCACCGCAAGTAGCCACGCTGAACCCGTCGGCTGGCCCCACGGCAAACACCAGCGGCAGCGGATTTTGTTCCTGATAGTTACCCAGAAAACGCGCGAACTCTTCTGACGAGAACTGCTTGCCGCGGGAATCCATCAGGACCAGCGTCGCCTTGCGGCTTGCGACCTTGCCGCCTTTGGACGATGCCGCCCGCCCACCCAGTTGCAGCAACGCAGCTTCATCCCGCAGCGCAATCCCTTCCACCGGCGTGTAGTGCGCAATTCGCTTCAGATACTCGTCGGTCAGCGACTGGATCGCTGGCTCTTTCGTTTTTCCGACCCACGCAATCCTGAGATTCACAATAGGCAAAGAGTCACTTGGTTCCGGATGCCAGCACGACCGATGCGCCGAACTCGATGTTCTCCCCGTTTACGTATTGCCCAATCGCCGCTTGAACGTCTTTATCAACCTGTGGCCACACGTTGGCGGGAACACGATCGAGCATTGGCCGGAAGGGCACGGCTACAGCCCGAGTCTGCTCCCACACCTCTTCAGAAGTGCCGGGCCAAGTCCAGGGTAGGGTTTTCGTTTCTTCTTCCACCGCGCGGAAGCCCGCGCTTCTCAACACCGCGGAAAGACTTCCCGGCCTTGCGAAACGAAACGGATCCGGGCCTCCCTCGAGCAGCAGCGGGCCACCCACGTGCCGGTGCACAACGCCCATGGTGCTTTTCCAGTAAGGCTGGTCGAAGGAACCCCAAGCCAGGAAACAGGCGCGCGCTTCCTCCCTGAGCACCCGATGTAGTTCCCGCAAGGCGAGAACAGCATCCTGAAAGAACATGATTCCAAAGCGGGACGTGGCCAGATCGAAGGCGTTGTCCCCGAAGGGCAATGCCTGCGCGTCGGCCTGCCGCGTGGAAAAATTATTCAGACCACGCTCTTGCGCACGTCCTTTAGCGACCTCAAGCAGTTCGGAGCTAAGGTCAAGAGCCGTGACTCGCCCGTGGGGCAGCACCCGCGTGGCGAGGCTGATGGCGGGCTCTCCTGTGCCGCTGGCCAAATCCAGAATGTTCATCCCGGACCGTGGCTGCGCGTATTCCACCAACGCCGCCGTAACCGCCTTGCCCATCGCCGCTGACTTCGCCTTCCATTGGTCGGAGGCGATGAGCCGGTACGAACTGCCCCAGCTGGTTTCCACAGAAGATTTCGGTTTGGAGGAAATCGTCATACGACTTCAGAGCATGTTGAAGGAATCGAGGCGGGCACCAGCACAGTCAGCATTACGCCTTCTTGCGACCGGCGCTGGCCACGGCCGCAGGCTTGCGTGGCGATGTGGTTTTCAACCGCTTCAACTTCTTTGCCGTTTTCAACGCTGATTTCCGCTTCGGCTCCGAGCTCAATTCCGAGGGCACAAGCCGCTTGGCCGTTTTCCACAGTCGCTCCAGATCGTAGAACTTGCGCGCCTTCTCGGAAAAAACGTGCACCACAAAGTCGACGTAATCGACGAGGATCCACTCCGCCTGTTTGTAGCCTTCGACGTGCGCCGCATGCAATCCCGCCTTTTTCAATCGCAGTTCAACTTCGTCGGCAATTGCCTGCACCTGGCGCGGGTTGGTGCCGCTGCATAACACGAAATAATCGGTGAACGAGGATCCTTTTTCCATCTCCAGGATGGACAGTTCTTCCGCCTTTTTGTCGAGGCAAGCCTGTATCGCCGCCGCCACCTGCGATTTCAAATCGTTTTTTTTCATGCTGAAGAGTGCGTGGTTCTAATCATTGTAAATGGGAAGGTGCCTGGCTGCCGTCGTCATTCCTGTGGAAAGCGCTCTTTGTACAACCCCATCTTCTTTATGTATTCCGCCACGCTTGGTTCCACGAAGCGGCGAAGCGACTTGCCGGCGGCGGCGGCTTTACGAATTGACGTAGAGGAAATGGGCTGGTAAACCTCATTCAAAAGATGGATGGTCACTCCATTCAACACCAAATCTCCGCTGGCTGCTTGCTTTTCAAACGGTCGAGTGGCTTCCGCTCGTGGGCGCAGACTCGCTGGCAAAGCGTTGGCGACATCGGCCAGCGAATAACCCGGCCTGCTGGCAACCAAAAATATGCACTCCCGAAACAACTCCTCGGCTTGATACCACTGAGCGATGTCAGCGAAGGCGTCGATGCCGATGAGCAGGAACAACCTGTCTGCTTTGTTAAATGAGTGTTTGAGATGCCTGACCGTATCCATGGTGTAGTTCGGTTTCAGTTCGCGCTCTTTGCCCTTCTTGGTTCGCACAACGTCAGGATCAAAATCTTCCGGCGCTTCCAGCAAGGAGGGGATGAAGTCTTTCTCCTGCGCAGTCGCCAGAGCAGTCATGGCGTAGCGCAACGCAAAGGGCGATAAAGGTTGCGCCTGCTTGTGGGGTGGAACATTCGCTGGTGTAAACAAAATCCGGCCGAGCTTGCAGCGTTCTCGCGCCGCGCGAGCCAGCGCCAAATGCCCGACATGGATGGGATCGAAAGTTCCGCCGAATAATCCAATGTTCATGGCGGCTAGTGTCTTCGTTTCGAGCGTTCCTTGGCAAGTCGAACTTTTAAAATGCAGAAAAGTTCTATCGGTGTTGTCCAGTTGTTCATTGTCTGTTTGGCCAAAATTCAAATGGCAAACAAATCCGGCCTTGAGCCTTGGGAGTGAACTCATGTAATCTGGCGCAACACAGAACGCGCCAGTAACGTCGTGTCATGCGAGTATCCCTCCCCCTACTCCGCATCCAGCCGGCCCGTGCGCCCATTTTGCGCTATGGTGTCGCCGTCCTCAGCACAACGCTGGCGCTGATCCCGGCATTATTGCTTCCCAACATTACGGAGAGCCGCCTGGCCGTCTTTGCGGTCGCGGTGATGGTGAGTGCCTGGTACGGAGGGTGGAAGCCCGGACTGGTCGCTACCTCCTTCGCGGTAACCGTGAGTGCATATTTTTCATTTTATTCTGAGCAGACCCCGGCACAATTCCGTTCCACGATGATGCGGCTGGCATTGTTTGTGGTGCTAGCGGCTTTGATCTGTTGGCTGAATGGCGCTCTGCGAGCAGCGCAGGAGAGTTTGCGCCGCTCCGAGATGAATTTTCGGTCACTGGTCACCAACGCTCCCTATGGCATCTGCCGCTGTGATTCCGCAGGCCAACTGCTCGACGTAAACCCCTCATTCCTGGATATGCTGGGATATTCCTCCGCCGCGGACCTGGTGGGAAAACATCTGGGAGGACTTTATACAGATACGACTCAGTGGTTTGAACTGGCCGATTACCTGCGCGGCGCCGCACCCTTCACCGGCCTAATTGCAGAATGGAAGCGGAAAGACGGATTGGGCGCGGAAGTTCGCGTTTCCGGCCGCGCCGTTTCTGATAGTGACAAAGAGAGGGCGTTCGAGCTGTTTGCCGAGGATGTGACCGAGCGGCGCGCACTGGAGCAGCAACTCCGGCAGTCTCAAAAAATGGAGGCGGTGGGAAGGCTCGCCGGCGGCATCGCCCACGATTTCAACAATCTGCTCATGGTGATCTCGGGCTATTCGGAATTCCTACTCGAGCGTCTCGGTCCCGACCCTGCGCTCCGTGCTCCCGCGCAGGAAATTGCCGGGGCAGCGCAACGCGCATCGTCTCTCACCCGCCAACTTCTCGCCTTCAGCCGCAAGCAAATGCTCGCCCCCAAGATTCTCGATCTGAATGGAGTCGTCACAGAAAACTTGAAGATGCTTACGCGCGTAATCGGCGAGGATATTGATCTTGTAATGGTGCCAGCACCCAAACTGGGGACGGTGCGAGCCGACGCCGGGCAAATTGATCAAGTCATTATCAATCTGGCAGTCAATGCGCGGGATGCGATGCCCTCCGGAGGCAAGCTCACGATCGAGACCTCCAACGTTTCCCTCGATGAGGATTATGCCCGCTTCCACGCCCCGCTGCGGCCTGGCGACTATGTAATGCTGTCCATCAGCGACACCGGCCTTGGCATGGATTCCGAAACCCAGTCCCACATCTTTGAGCCCTTCTTCACGACCAAAGGCCCGAAGGGAACTGGGTTAGGTTTGTCCACGGTTTACGGCATTATCAAGCAAAGCGGCGGTTACATCTGGGTGTACAGCGAGCCCGGCAAAGGCACGACGTTCAAAATATATTTTCCCCGTGTGGCGGAGAGAGTGGAACCCGCACGGGTCGTCTCCGCGGCAGCGGAGTCCGCCTTCACCGAGCCGGGAACCGAAACCATCCTGCTGGTGGAGGATGAAGCCAACCTGCGCTATCTGGCCCAGCAGTTTCTGGAGAAGCAAGGCTACAACGTGATCGAAGCCGCTGATGGAGCTGTGGCCATGCAAATCGCGGTCGCCCACGAGGGCGTTATTCACCTGCTTTTAACCGATGTGATTATGCCCGGCATGAATGGTCGCGAACTGGCGCAGCGGATCTCCGAAATTCGTCCGCAGACGAAGATTCTTTACATGTCCGGTTATACGGAGAATGTGATCGGCCATGACGGCACGCTGGACGCTGGCGTTCGCCTGCTCCAGAAACCTTTCACCTTGCGTGACCTCAAAGGTAAAGTTCGTGAAGTGCTGGATTCAAGCCCGAGTGGCCTGGAGGGTAATATGCCGGTTCGTACAGTTCGCGCCTCAGCCGCGCAGGGACGGGAACAGCCTCTATCGCGCGCACCACGCTTTCAATTGCACTTGCCCCTGAAGTACCGTCGGTTGGACGAGGAGAAATGGCACGACGGCGAAACCAGAAATATCAGCCGTTCCGGATTGTTGTTCCAGGCTGAGGATTTTCTTCAACCCAATATCCAACTGGAGATCAATCTTGTGCTGCCGGCCGAGATCGCCGGGCTTTCTCCCACAGAAGTAGTTTGCCGGGGGGAAATCGTGCGGACGGTGAAATCCGCCGCAGAACAATTGCCGCCCGCACTCGCGGCGAAGATTCTGCAATATCACTTTCAACACGGGGCGCAATTGCCGAGGGCGTAAAGGGGACAGCGCGATCAGCCGGCTTGGCCTTCTGCGGGCTCCGCTTTCTGCACGGCTTCTGCGCGCAGAGCATCCACTTCCTTGGCCATCGCATACTTTAGCTCGTCGATGCCTTTGCCGGTGACTGCCGAAATTTCGTAAAGTTTCAGCTTGCGCATCTTGCAATAACGTTTGAGCGCGGCCACCTTTTCTTTGTTGGCGACGTCGATTTTTGAAGCCACCATGATCATCGGCTTCTCTTCCAGGTGAGCGCCGAAACTGGTCAGTTCCCCAAGAATGACTTCCACATCCTTCACGATGTCAGGACGGCCACTGGCGTCGGACACATCCACCAGGTGAACCAGCAGGCGCGTACGCTCGATGTGCCGCAAGAACTGCGTGCCCAGTCCTGAGCCCGCGTGTGCGCCTTCAATCAAGCCGGGAATGTCGGCCGCCACAAAACTGATCTCATGGTTCGGGTCGCCCACCGCGACCACGCCGAGATTCGGTTCGAGAGTGGTAAACGGATAATCCGCAATTTTGGGGCGCGCCGCCGAAATGCGTGAAATCAGGGTGGATTTTCCGACGTTCGGATATCCCACAAGTCCCACATCAGCCAGCAACTTCAGCTCAAGGCGATAATGATGTTCCTCGCCGGGGCGTCCCGGTTCATGCTCGCGCGGAGCCTGGTGCACGGAAGTGGCAAAGCGCGCATTGCCTCGTCCCCCGCGGCCGCCACGGGCGATCACCATGCGTTGATCGGGGCCGGAAAAATCAAACACTTTCTCCCCCGTCTCTTCGTCGCACACGATCGTTCCCACAGGAACTTTGAGAATTACATCTTCGCCTTCGCGTCCGGTCTTATTCGACCCCTCGCCGTGACGTCCGCGCTCCGCCTTGTACTCCGGATTGAAGCGGAAATGGACCAGCGTGTTATGCCGCTCGCTGGATTCCATAATCACATCGCCGCCTTTGCCTCCATCGCCGCCCGAAGGCCCGCCTCGCGGAACATATTTCTCCCGACGGAAAGCCATGCAGCCGTTGCCGCCGTCTCCCGCCTTCACGCGAATTTTTGCTTCATCGATAAACATGGTCGATATCACGGATAGTCCAAAACAAAAGCCTCGTCCCGAAGGCGAGGCTCAAGCCGCGTCGCACAACCCGTCGCGGCCGATAAAGCACTTTGCCGGTTCCGCAGATGGGCGCGGCTTAGTCCGACACTTCCATCGGTTCGACCATCACGAACTTGCCCATCGAACCCTTGTTCAAGAACTTGATCCGTCCCGTGACCTTGGCAAAAAGCGTATCGTCTTTGCCTCGCCCCACGTTGAGCCCAGGCTTCACGCGCGTACCTCGCTGCCGCACGATGATGGTCCCGCCGGGCACCAGTTGCCCGCCGAATGCTTTGAATCCGAGCCGCTGCGCGTTTGAATCGCGGCCGTTTCGAGAAGTTCCCTGTCCTTTTTTATGTGCCATAGAGAAACTCTAAGCTCTCAGTCTTTTGAAAGTAGCGCCGGCGTCCCGCCGGCCGTTGCCAGAGGATGCGACTCTGGCAAACTATTTCTTCTTCCTTGCCGAAGTCTTTTTGGCCGCGCGCCTTTTCGGAGCAGCTTTCTTCTTTGCGTGCGGCTTCGTCGCGTGTCCTTCAACGCTCGCTGCCGCGGAGTCATTCTCGTGCTCGTCCGCCGACGCAGCCTTCTTCACTTTCGGCTGCTTCTTCTCCACTTCCGGAGCCTTGAAGCTTTGGCCGTCGAAGGCTATCTCTGTGATCCGCACCGCGGTGTAGGACTGCCGGTGCCCACGCAGCTTCTTGTACTGCTTCTTCCGCTTGTAGTGAAAAACCAAAATCTTCGGACCGCGGCCCTCTTCGAGCACCTCGCCGACGACTTTCGCTTCGGATTCCGGTTTGCCGATCTTTCCTTCGCCGCCCGACACGGCCAACACATCGGGAAAATTGACATGACCGTCGGTTCCCGTAGCAAACTTCTCCACTCGAATCACATCTCCGGGCGCCACCCGGTACTGCTTTCCACCGGCGCGGATGACCGCGTACATGCGTCTGCCTCCATCAAGATATCGTGAAGTCGGTCCAACAGGCGCGCTTCCCGCGCGCGCAATACCACGCCCGTGCCGTTGAACTTTCTGTGCTTGCTGTGTTTTCCGCCTCGGCGCTTCAGCAGCCAAGGCAGGCGTCCCCAGAACGGGTCGGCGAGTACAGGCAAACTCGTCTATTTTAGCTTGGGCTACGGAAAACGGTCAACGTGCGTGCTTTGCGCATTGCAGATGCATGTGCGAGAATTCCGCGAACTCGGAGGATAAGAATGAAACGCCATTTCAGCGTGCTGTTGTGCCTATTCGCTCTTGCACTGTCGAGCCTTGCCGCTCCGCCTAAGCAGACCAGAAAACCTTCCGCCGGCCCCGTTCCCGACAAAGCTTACATGCAGAAAATCTGGGACGGGTGGTCGACTCTCGACCCCGCCAACGTCGCCAAATACTATGCCGGCGGCCCACACACCTTCTTCGATATCGCCCCTCTAAAATATGGTAGTTGGGACGAATACGAAAAAGGCGTGAAAGGCGTGCTGTCCGGCTACCAGAGCGCGAAATGCTCGGTGAACGATGACGCTGCCATTCATCCCCATGGAGACCTGGTCTGGGGCACTGCGACGATAAGTGAGGAGATGACCACCAAAGCGGGCAAGGTTGAGATGGGCAACTTCCGCTGGACCGTGGTTTGGGAAAATCAAGATGGCAAGTGGCTGATCGTTCACGAACACGTCTCCGAGCCTTTGCCGTAGGGCCGTCCTTGGCAAACAATTTATTTGTCGCGCTCGCCGCATTCGTAGCCCTCACATTTTCTGCGGCTGGGGTCGCCTCCGCGTTCACCGCGCTTACAGTTCGCAACTGGTATCCCGGACTGCGCAAGCCGCGTGGTAATCCACCGGCCTGGCTCTTCGCTCCTGTGTGGGCCGTCCTTTATATGGGGATGCCGGTCGCTGCCTGGAACGTGTGGAAGATGGGAAACGGCTGGTCCGGAGCCACGACCGCGATTACTGTCTTTCTGGTTCAACTCGCGCTGAACGCTGCCTGGCCAGCGATCTTCTTCGGGATGCGCTCGCCCGCCCTGGCCCTGGCTGAAATCATTTTGCTCTGGACGGCCATTCTTGCGACCGTAATTTCATTCTGGCGCATATCGCCGTTCTCCGGAGCCGTGCTCCTGCCCTATCTCGCGTGGGTCAGCTACGCCATGTATTTGAACGCGGCGATTTGGCGTTTGAATCGAGAGCGGTCCGCCTCCTGACGCCTCCTCCGCGATTCTGGTGGCCACCGGCCCGATCGGAGTAAGAGATAATTACTTCTGTAATCCCGATAATCTCGGATTGCTTGCAGAAACTACCTGGCTGCTACAGGGTTATAACAACTCAGAACGGAGATAGATTTGTCATGCGCGACCGGATTGTGGTTCTGATTCCCTTCTTACTGTTGGCCTGCGTGACTTGGGGGCAGCAGCAACCCGCCGGCGGCAATGGACAGCAGGATATGCCGGGAATGGACATGTCCGACCACACCATGTCCGACCACACCATGTCCGACCACACCATGTCGAACAAGCAAGACATGCCCATGGCCGTAGACAAAGACAGCGATGCCGGCATGCACGCGATGCATTCCATGGAAGGGCACATGGATATGGGCCCGCACATGAAGATGACGGCCCTGCGCCACGCCAAGCCCGGAGACGCGGAGCGTGCCCGGCAAATTGCGGAATCGGCGCGAAAGGCTGCGGAAAAATACGTCGATTATCATGCCGCGCTAGCCGACGGCTACAAGATTTTTCTCCCCAACATTCCCCAGAAGATGTACCACTTCACCAACTACGGATATGCCATGGAAGCCGCCTTCCGTTTCAATCCCGAGCACCCCACTTCGCTGCTCTATGAAAAGCACGGAGACGATTACAAGCTCATCGGCGTGATGTACACAGCGCCGAAGCGCCTAGATGAGGACCAGCTCGATGAACGCATTCCTCTGAGCGTCGCACAATGGCATGAGCACGTGAACTTCTGCGCAGCCCCGGCAAATCGCAAGAGTGAAATGCTGGCGCCACATCCGCAATTCGGGTTGAAAGGATCGATCACCACGCAGGAAGCTTGCGATGCCGCGGGTGGAACTTTCCATCCCGTGGTCTTCAACTGGATGGTTCACCTGTACCCCTTCGAAAAAGATCAGGCGGGCATCTGGTCCCTCGACCGTCAGCATGCCGACTGATTTTCAGGCAAGTCATTGCAGATGAGTGGATTTGTCTCCGGGTCGTAACCAGCAATCCGATCGTCCCCGTTTCCGGTCTCACCGGTCCGAGAATGTTTTTAGTCCATCCCCTGCAGAACCATCCCGTACCGAATCATCCGATACAAAACACCAGGCCACTGTCCCGGCGCGAAAGCTGAGCCTCTGCTAACTCTGGCCCACGCCCTTCGTCAAAGGAGGTGTGACTGCAATCGCGGAACAATTGAAACTTTCAGCCTTGCGGTTACGTAGTGTATGGGAGAAGGACGAGCGGTCAGGAACGAACTTCCGGAGGGGTGGAAGTTCACAAGATTCTAGCGGGGTTTAGGGGATTCTCTCACTCTCGGTTTGGCGGCCCAGGTGGAAGAACCCCCGTGCACAGCCAGCCGGGCCTTGCGGCTCGTCTGCTGAAACCCCAGCGGATGCATTGTAGGCGATTCGCGGCGAAACACCAACGTTTTCTCGCGCAAGTCGTGAGCCGGGCCGCCCTAACCGTTCTCCGACCAGACTCGGGGAAGAAAAAGGAGCAGTCATGAATTTCGCGACAATTTCGAAGAGCGTTGTTTTGGGCTTGGCGGTGTTGTTGGCCTCCAGTGCTTTCGCCGCAACCAAAGGCAGTTTACAACTGATCAACCCGGCAATCGTGAATGGAACAACGCTGAAACCAGGCGACTACAAAGTCGAGTGGGAAGGCAGCGGCCCCAACGTGGAACTAAGTATCCTGAAAGGCAAAAAGGTCTTAGCGAAAGTGCCGGCGCATGTCGTGGAACTGCAGACGCCTGCTTCCAACGATGCGGCCGTAACCCGCCAGAATGGCGGCGGACCAAACACGCTGGCTGGCGTCCGTTTCCAAGGCAAGAAGTTCGCGTTGGACTTGGCGGACGGCAGCGACAGCATGCAGGCCAACGGCTCCAGCAAGTAATGTCACTGCAGCAGCGTTTTACAACGGGATCAAGGGGAGCACGCGCGTCGTGCTTCCCTATTTCCAAGTCGCTAGAGAAGGTTATGTGGGGACAGCGCTTCAAAGCGCTCCCCGCCAAGAGTGGCGCCGGCCACTCGCGACTACCCGCTGCCCTTCAGTATTTCGGCACTTTCGGGTCCACTCGCTCCGCCCAGGCATTGATCCCGCCCGCCAGATTGTGGACTTTTCTAAATCCAGACTGCTGCAGGAAGGCAACCGCCTTCGCGCTGCGTCCGCCCATTTTGCAATGGACGATGATTTCGCGGCTGGAATCCAGTTCATTGACGCGCCTCGGCAAATCATTCAGCGGAATCAAATGCCCGCCGATGTTGCAGATCTGATATTCATGGGGCTCACGGACATCGAGCACATACAAGTCCTCTTTCGCGTCCAGCCGCCGCTTCAGCTCTTCTACCTGAATTTCTGGAACTCCAGTTTCCACCGGCTTTCCCCCCCCGCGGATTCCGCAAAACTCGTTGTAGTCTATCAGCTTCGTCACCGTGGGATGCGTACCGCACACCGGGCAATCCGGATTTTTTCGCAGCTTAAGCTCGCGAAATTTCATGCCGAGCGCATCGATGAGTAACAGTCTCCCAATGAGAGGATCGCCCACCCCCAAAATTAGCTTGATCACCTCGGTAGCCTGCATCACCCCCACCAACCCCGGCAGGATGCCTAACACTCCGCCCTCCGCGCAGGAAGGTACCAGGCCCGGCGGTGGCGGCTCGGGATACAAACAGCGATAGCACGGGCCATCGTCCGTCGCGAACACGCTGGCCTGTCCTTCGAAGCGAAAGATGGAGCCGTATACATTCGGCTTGCCGGTGAGCACGCACGCGTCATTCACCAAGTAGCGCGTCGGAAAGTTATCGGTGCCGTCGGCAATGATGTCGAAGTCGCGGAAGAGCTCTAGCGCATTCTCGCTGCTCAGACGTGTATCGAACTTGCGCAGATTCAGGAACGGATTGATGCCCATCAATTTATCCGCGGCGGAATCCAGCTTCTTGCGTCCCACATCGGCAGTGGAGTGGATGATCTGCCGCTGCAAGTTGGTGTAATCCACCACATCAAAATCCACCAAGCCGAGCGTGCCCACGCCCGCCGCCGCAAGATACAACGCCAGCGGAGAGCCCAGCCCGCCGGTGCCGATGCAAAGCACCCGTGCCGCCTTCAGCTTCTGCTGCCCTACCATGCCGACCTCCGGCATGATCAAGTGCCGCGAGTAGCGCAGAATTTCTTCTTTGCTCAAGGTTGCTGGAATTTCGGTGGTGATCGTGGCCATAAAATCCTCGATTGAGTTTTGAGTCTGGCGTTCCGGGGTCTCAGGACGCTAAGGGCAGGTAGGGTACATACAACATCGCTTTGGGGCGGAGTATTTCACTTTCTGCAATTGTGTAATCCCGGAACGTTCGGAAACCGCATCAAACTGCGCCTCCGGCAATGGAGGGCACGATGGAAATGTTATCACCTTCCTTGAGCGAGGTCGCTTCTTTCTGCAGGTATCGAATGTCCTCGTCGTTCACGTACAGGTTGACGAAAGCGCGCAGCTTGCCATCGTCGGTATAAAGATGGCGCCGCAGATCGGGATGTTGTGCCAGCAAGGCCGTCATCGCTTCGCCCACAGTGGCGGCCTTCACCTCCACCGTGGTTTGCTTTCCAACATACTGACGCAGGGGCGTAGGAATGTGAATCTTGCTCATAGGGTTCATCATAAAAGATGCCTCGACGGATACGGAAGATTCATTGCTGTCGGATTCGGTCTCAGAGAAGTTACTTTTGCATAGGCTCGGTGCGCGCCTAAGATCTGAGCGGAGAAGAACTGATGACGGTCTTGGATCCAGCCCGGGGAAGAATTCTTGAGGGAGGCGGTGGAGGCGGTGGACTCGTGCGACTGATCGGAATCGGAGTCGCCGCATTTTTACTCGTCATTCTGCTGTTCAGTTGCGTGACGCGAGTCGGTACGGGGCATGTTGGCGTGCTCACGCTTTTCGGAAAGGTGCAGACCGGTCAAACCTTGGGCGAAGGCATGCACCTCATCAGTCCGCTGAAGACCAACAATGAACTCTCCATCCAGACACAAACCCTGAAAGAGTCCGCCAGCGTCCCTTCGAGCGAAGGCCTCATGATGAGCCTGGACACCTCGCTCATCTACCACCTCAATCCCGACCGGGCTGCCGAGGTTTTCCAGAAAATTGGAGCTGATTACGAAAATGTCGTGGTCGAACCTACCCTGCGTTCGGCAATCCGCGAAGCCACGGCATCGCACACCGCGAATGCTCTCTACACCGGCGAAAGAGAAATGGTCGCAAAGCAGATTTACGACCAGGTCAGCTCGCAGCTGAACTTGCGCGGCCTTACGGTGGAGAACGTTCTGCTTCGCGACATCCAGCTCCCAGCCACGCTCAAGGCTGCCATTGAAGCCAAACAACAGGCCGAGCAGGAATCACTTGCCATGAATTTCCGCCTGCAAAAAGAGACGCAGGAGGCTCAGCGCAAACGCATCGAAGCCGCCGGCGTCCGCGACTTTCAACAGATCGTCGCACAGGGCATCACGCCGTCGCTGTTGGAATGGAAAGGCATCGAAGCCACCGAGAATCTTGCAAAGAGCGCCAACGCCAAAGTCGTAGTCATCGGGAACAACAAAAACGGCCTGCCGCTTATCCTGGGACCATAGAGCCCAGGTGGGGACCGCCGCACTCGGCTGTCCGTTCGCAGGCAACGGCGAACGTCTTGCCCGACGCTGCTAACATGACACCGTGCCCCCGCTTCTCGAAGTCCGCAATCTAAGCATCCAATTCCCCGCCTCATTACCGGCGGGAGGACAGCCGGGGGCTGCCATCCCCACACAAACCCTTCCCGCCGTCCGCGATCTGAATTTCTCAATCGCTCCCCGTGAAGTCCTCGCCCTGGTGGGCGAATCCGGCTCCGGCAAATCCATCACATCCCTGGCGATTATGCGGCTGCTCCCTCTTCAGGCGCGGGTTTCCGGCGAAGTTCTCTTCGCCGAAAATGGCATTGCCCGCAATCTCGCCACCCTTCCTGATGACTCCATCCGCCATTTGCGCGGCTCGCGCATCGCCATGATCTTCCAGGAGCCCATGACCGCTCTCAATCCAGTAATGCGCGTGGGCGACCAGATCGCCGAGGCGGTCTTGGCCCATGGCACTCATTCAAAAAGCAAAGCGCAGAAGCTGGCGGTGGAAGCCATGAACGACGTCGCCATTCCCCAGGCTGACCGTCGGGCCCGCGATTATCCTCATCAACTCTCCGGTGGCATGCGCCAGCGGGTGATGATCGCCATGGCGGTCGTGAACCGCCCACTGTTGCTGATCGCCGACGAACCCACGACGGCGCTCGATGTCACCATCCAGGCCCAGATCCTCGAACTGCTCGCGGGGTTGCGCTCCAAGTTCGGATTAGCGATGCTTTTCATTTCGCATGATCTGGCCGTGGTATCCCAGGTTGCCGATCGTGTGGCGGTGATGTACGCCGGAAGCGTGGTAGAGGTCGGTCCAAAGAAGGAAATCTTTCGAGCCCCGGCGCATCCCTACACTCGCGGCCTTCTGCAAGCAGTGCCCAATCTAAAGACCGACCGCCGGCGTCCGCTCGAAACCATCGAAGGCACGGTCCCTCCGCCCCACGCCATGCCTCCAGGATGCGCCTTCGAACCTCGCTGCCCGTATCGTCTGCCGCAATGCGCTCAAGCTTTCCCGCCGCTGGAACAAGTCGCCCCCGCGCATTGGGCCCGTTGCCCGGTTGTCAATTCAAGGTAGCCATGCTCGAACAAAAGCGACCGTGTATCCTCTTGCGTGTGCTCGGTCTATAATCGGCACTTTGTTTGGTGTCAATTGCGGATACTACTGCTCAGCGACATTCACGCCAACCTGGAAGCAATGGAGGCCTGCCTGGCAGGAACTCCATCATTCGATTTTGTCGCCAATCTCGGCGACGTCGTCGGTTACGGCGCTTCTCCCAATGAAGTGATCGAGCGTTCGCGTGCCCTGGGAAATGCCTTTGTCCGCGGCAATCATGACAAGGCGGTAACCGGCTTGCTCGACCTGGAGGACTTCAACCCCATGGCCGCCGCCGCCGCCATCTGGACGCGCAACCAACTTAACCCAGAGCATCTGGAATGGCTGCGCTCGTTGCCGCAGGGCCCGCTTCCCTTGGAGCAATTTCCCCAGGTGCAATTAGTGCACGGTTCGCCGGAGGATGAAGATGCCTACGTAGTTTCGATCGGCGACGCCCTGGTCCCGCTCATCACCTTCGACACCCCGATCACCTTCTTCGGACACACCCACTTGCAGGGCGGATTTTTCGCCAATGGCTCCAGCGCCGACGGCTTCCGTCCGGAATATCGCACTGTCGGTAAGGCCGAGTCTGTCTCCCTGCAGCTGAAATCCTCAACCCGCTACATGATCAATCCCGGGTCGGTCGGACAGCCGCGCGACGGAGATTGGCGCGCCGCCTTCGCTCTGTTCGACACGGAGGCTCAGGTCGTGCACTTCCATCGCACTCCTTATAACCTGAAAGCAGCGCAAGACCGCATCTTCTCCGCTAATCTGCCTGCCCGGCTAGCCACTCGTCTGGCCGCAGGTCGGTAACACGTTTGTCATTCCGGCGTGATTGGCCACCCGCCGGGCCGCCGGCCACTGACACTTTTGTCATCCTGAGGGAAGCAAGATGATTCGAGAAGCGAATCGTCTTGCGCAGTCGAAGGACCCCTTTCGGTCTTGCCATTCAAAGTCGGGCAAGGGGTCTCGAATAAACTGCTCAGCCATTTGGACCTCTTACGTTCCGAAACTGTTCCCACCTGCCGCGACAAAGCCAACGGAAGTTGTAAACTCGTTCCCATGCCTTACCCGCGCCGCGCCGCAACCAAGTCTCTGTTTTCGCAGCGTGAAAATTCCCCGCGCGAAAATCCTCCCGAGCACTACCTGATCGCCCATAGCGACGGCGGCGCCCGCGGCAATCCAGGCCCGGCCGGCTATGGCGTCGTGATTCAGGATCAATCCGGTAAGAAAGTCGCCCAACTCAGCGAATATCTTGGACACCAGACTAATAATTTCGCCGAATATCAGGGGCTCATCGCGGCTCTCGAATACGCCCTCAAGCATGGTCCCAAAGCGCTTAAGCTGATCAGCGATTCCGAATTGCTGGTGCGGCAAATCAAGGGTATCTACAAGGTAAAGAATGCCACGCTGCAGGATCTTCACGGCCGCGCCCAGGAACTGATCGCTCAATTGGAATGGTTCTCGATCGGCCACGCCTTGCGCGAACACAACACCGAAGCCGACCGCCTGGCCAACGCAGCCATGGACAAGGGCATGGGACGAAGCACAGCTCATGTGGGGCGGGCACGGTTGCCCGCCAGCCCCGACTCAGGCCTGGAACAAGTTGGCGCGGGCAATGTGAATCATGGACTACAGGAGCTAGAGGGCGTAATTCGAAACGGGATAGTGGAATTGCTAGACGGGAAACTCCCAGAAGGCACGCGAGTGCAAGTCCGCGCAAAAAGATGACCGCAGCTCAGAAGCCTCGCCGCAAACTGGGTTGCTGGCTTACTCGCTGCAGGTGGGTATCCTTGAAAAACGTCGGGTCCTTGAGGCCGTATCCGAGCGCACGATCGAATCCGATGTGGGCAAGCCAAATCAGCACAAACTACAACCGAGGGCGAGCGACATGATTGTAGAGAATAATAAGAGGAAGGAGTGAATGAATCGATTGCGCATCCGAGCCCGCGTCAGGTGAACCAGTGCGCACCAGTTTCGCACGAGCAATCGTTGAATGGGATTACTAGGTTGGCAGTACTCGCGGCAAAATCTACGCTCGTCCCTTCTTGGCGCCGACAGCTTTGGCCGCTACCGCTTTACCGGCGACTTCCCAGGGGCGCTTCGGACGATCCACCGGCGCTTTATCGCGATCCTGAATGCGATCGTACTGGTAGGATTCGCTCACCGTTCCCAGCGACTCGTTGTAAAGACTGGGCAATCCAAGACCAACTTTCAGCTCTTCCGCGAACGACTGCAAGGCTTTGAGGTGTTCGGCGGTCGCCGGCACTTCGGCTTTCGAGGTCTTCAGAAACTGTTGGTAGCCCCGGTTGATGAGTTTCGAAATCTCGCTGCCGATGAGATATCCGGGATAGGCAAAAATCTTTACGCCATCGTCCGGCGTTTTCTGTATCGCCGCCGCTACGTTGTACTTTCTTAGGAACACCCTGCCATTGGTTCCCGGCGCTTCGGTCACATCGAAGCCGTGGTCGCGCAGCCAGGCAAGGGCTTCATCGTACGTCTTTGCTTCAATCGCTTTGGACATCATTCTTCGCTTCCTCTATTTGATGCAAACCTCCAACTCATTGCACAATGCTTATTTGCGGCTGCATCAATTTCTTGGTCCGCGTCATCTAAAGACACCATACTACATAGCCTATTCTGGCGGTTCTTGCATAATTACGATGGTCACGAGGGAATAGTTCGATAATGGGTCTTGGTTCAGTCAAGTTAGGGATATCTTCCGAAACAGGTCCGGCGCCGGATCTCGCGTTGCAACGGCCCGGGCAAAGCCTGCTTGAGCGCATCGGCAATACGCCCCTGCTTCGTTTTGATCGGCTCACCGCGCATATCCCCGGCGTCACACTTTTGGGCAAGGCCGAATGGCACAACCCAGGAGGGTCGGTAAAGGATCGCGCCGCCGCCAACATTGTTGCCGAAGGCCGGCGCAGCGGCAGGTTTGGCTCCGGCAAAATTCTGCTGGACGCAACCAGCGGTAACACCGGCATTGCCTATGCCATGCTGGGCGCGGCCGAGGGATTTCCGGTCACTCTCTGCATGCCGACCAATGTTTCAGTGGAACGCAAAAAAATCCTCCAGGCCTATGGCGCGAATATTCTCTACACCGACCCCGCCGACGGTTCCGACGGCGCCGTTCGAATGGCCCGCGAACTCGCCGCAAAACATCCTGATTTGTATTTTTACGCTGATCAATACTCGAACGATGCCAACTGGTTAGCGCACTATCACGGAACGGCGAATGAAATCTGGCAGCAGACGGAAGGGCGCATCACTCACTTTGTCGCCATGCTCGGCACCAGCGGTACGTTTATGGGCACAACTCGTCGATTGAAGGAACTCAATCCCGCAATCCGCTGCATTTCTCTCCAACCCGATTCGTCTTTCCATGGCATCGAAGGCGCCAAGCACATGGCCACCGCAATCGTTCCCAAGATTTACGATCCAACGCTGGCCGATCAGAATCTCGAAATCGCAACCGAGGACGCCTATGCGATGGCGCGCCGCATAGCTCGGGAAAACGGACTGCTCCTGGGAATCTCCGCCGCAGCCGGCATCTTCGGCAGCCTGCGAGTCTCCGAGCAACTTTCACTACGAAAAGAGCAGGAGGCGGTTGTGGTTACGATTCTCTGCGACTCCGGCGACAAATATCTGAGCGAAAGATTCTGGACGGAGGGATAAAGATGGTTGATCGATGCTGAAGATCTCCCACAAGAACTACGAAACTCTTCGCCGTCACGGCGAAGAAACCTACCCGCACGAATGTTGCGGCGTGCTCCTCGGTCGCATGGGCGACGATGGAGCCCGCATCGTCACGACGTCTGCAGGCTGCGGCAATACCCGCACTGACTCGCCACAGAACCGTTACAACATCGATCCGCGGGAACTGGTGAGGATCCAACGCGAGGGCCGCGAGCGGGGCGAGGACATTGTAGGCTTCTACCACTCTCATCCTGATCATCCCGCACAGTGGTCGCAGACGGACTTGACCGAAGCACACTGGATCGGATGCTCCTACGTGATCACCAGGGTGGAAAAAGGCAAAGCGGCAATGACGAACTCGTTTGAACTTTCTGGCTCCGACGAGGCCGACAAGCGGTTCCTCGACGAGAAGATCGAAGTCATCTAGGCCGATCCAGTCAGACGCCACCGAAGATGTGGGGACAGCCGCCCTCGGCTGTCCGGTCAAGCGAAGCTCGACTGATTTTCCTGGCCAGCAATCGGGCGCTGTGCCGCCATGCAAGGAGCCGAGACTGTCCCCGTTCTGCCGAACGCATTGCCAGTCGCCGCTTCTATCGATTTTTCACAGTGGCGAAAGATCCGCCCGCCACATCCAACATACCCCTCAGTGACTTCTCAACGTGCAAAGCCGCGCCCCGCTTGCCTTCTGCGCGAACTCGCCCTACCGGTCTGCACAAATTCCGGTCACATGCCTGTGGACGGCGTGCACTCGGCTGAAAACACGTGAGTTACAAACACAAACTTTTCATTGACTCTCAAAATAGAAAGCGTAAAAACATAATCGTTCTTTGACATCTTCTAAAGTTTTTCCGGTTGGTGCCGCGTCCGGGACTCAAGCGCAGTCACCCTCTTCATGCAAATGAAGCTAGGGAGGGCAAGCAAGGGTCTATAGCAAAGCGCTGGTTGAGGAGAACAAGAAGAAACGTCGAAGGCAGGATAGAGTTCCGAGGCGTAGGGTAGGTTTTTCCGGTTGGCGGTAAGCCCGGAGCCCGAGCGAAGATCGCGCGCGGCACCCCGCAAGGGGAGCTGCGACAGCAGGTCAAGCAAGGGTCTAACGCGAGCTACTGGCCGAGACGAACGGACCCAACACCACCTCGGAACTCTTAATTTTTGCGCCCGCCTACGCTGTAAGCTGCGCCCGCGAACGACCTTGAAAAACTTGCCGGAAGGACTTCAGAATCGCGACGCAGCTCGCACCATCAGGAATTGGTGAAGCGACTCACTGCCGACCCACAACTGCCGCAACCTTGTACTTTTCCTAGTGCTGCTTGAGGTGTTCCACGATCTTTCGAGCCAATCTCTCGGGAGAAAGGTCCTGCCCGTTCAGGCGCCAAGATCCTTCCCTGGTTCCCTCGACAAACTCTAGTTTCCAGGTCACAGGGCGAACCGCTGCATTGCCGTGAAAAATCAAGTACGCGACTCGCTTGTAGTCCGAATCACTGCTTGGTCCGTCCCGCGTATTCAGCACGGTCTCCCCGGACGCTTCGCGCCGTCATATTAGGGTCGCTCAGCTTCACAAGCTCAAGTGCCAAGCCTCGAGGAATCGCGAGCGTCGGAGCACCTCCCCTATCAACATTCTAGCGCCACGGCAGCGACCTCCGAATCTTACAGCGGTATATTCCCATGCTTCTTCGGCGGGTTCTTGTCGCGCTTCGTCTCCAGCATCGCTAAAGCTTGAATCAGCTTCTTCCGAGTCTCACTCGGTTGGATGATGGCGTCGACGAAGCCGCGATCGGCGGCGACGTAGGGACTGGCGAAGCGGTCGCGGAATTCTTCGATCTTCTTTTGGCGGGCCGCTTCGCGATTTTCCGCACCGTCGAGTTCGCGCTTGTAGACGATGTCCACCGCGCCCTCCGGGCCCATGACTGCGATCTCCGCCGTCGGCCACGCGTAGTTCACATCCGTACGAATGTGCTTGGATGCCATCACGCAATAGGCGCCGCCGTAGGCTTTGCGCGTGATCACGGTCACCTTCGGCACCGTGGCCTCGGCGAAGGCGTAGAGCAGCTTCGCGCCGTGCTTGATGATGCCGCCGTATTCCTGCGCGGTGCCGGGAAGAAATCCGGGGACATCTTCGAAGGTGATCAGCGGAATATTGAAGCAATCGCAGAAGCGGACGAAGCGCGCGGCCTTGACCGACGCATTGATATCGAGCGTGCCCGCGAGCATGGCCGGTTGATTCGCGACCATACCGACGGAGCGGCCGTCCAGGCGCGCGAATCCGACAACGATGTTCTTGGCGTAGTGCTCCTGCACTTCGAAGAAATATCCATCGTCAACCACGGCGTGGATCACATCCTTCATGTCATAGGGAAGGTTCGATTGTGCCGGGACCATTTTGTCGAGCGCGGCATCGGCGCGGTCCGTGGGATCGGTGCAGGGTTTACGCGGAGGCTCCTCCAAATTATTCGAGGGAACAAAGCTCAGCAACTCCCGCACCATCGACAAACATTCGGCGTCGTCGTGCGCCAGAAAGTGCGCCACGCCTGAAGTTTCGTTGTGGGTCATGGCGCCGCCGAGCTGATCTTTGGTGACATCTTCGAGCGTCACGGTTTTGATCACGTCCGGGCCGGTAATGAACATGTACGAGGTCTTATCGACCATGAGGACGAAATCAGTAATCGCGGGAGAGTAAACCGCGCCGCCGGCGCATGGCCCCATGATCGCCGAGATCTGCGGAACCACGCCGCTATATAAAGTGTTCCGCAGAAAAATGTCCGCGTATCCCGCCAGCGACATCACGCCTTCCTGAATGCGCGCACCACCGGAATCGTTCAAGCCGATCACGGGAGCGCCCATCTTCGCGGCCAGGTCCATGATCTTGACGATCTTCCCAGCATTCGTCTCCGACAGCGAGCCGCCGAAGACGGTGAAGTCCTGCGCGAATACATAGACGAGCCGGCCTTCGATGCGGCCGTAGCCGGTGACGAAGCCGTCGCCGTAAGGCTTCTGGTCGGCCATGCCGAAATCGCTGCAGCGGTGCGTGACCAGCTTGTCGGTCTCTTCGAAGGTGCCCTCGTCGAGCAGGAATTCGATGCGCTCTCGCGCCGACATTTTGCCTGCTTTGTGCTGGCGCTCACGCCGCTTTGCCCCTCCACCTTCTTCGGCAAGTTGGTTGCGCTTTTTCAATTCTGCGATTTTTTCTTCGAGATTCATGGCGGGAGGATTATAGCGGGTGGGTGGGCGGACAGGTGTAAGGCAGATCACAATCCTGGGAAGATCGGAGCGGTTCGAGGAGTAGCAGAAGCAAGCCGGTGCTCAGAACCGCCAACATCGAACCTTCGTACGCGCTGGCGGTTGCGCCCGCTGGACAGCCGAGGGTGGCTGTCCCACCGGAAGCTACTCTAAATCAGCACCCAGGATTTGATAGCGGTATTTCTTGCCGTCCCAAAAGATGACCGAAGAGGTGTTTTCGCCTTCACCTTTTTCTTCCATATAGATCCCCAGCACGGTCTTTTTCTTCAGGGCGAGCCTTTTCACAGTGAGCGTCTTAAAGGGCAAATTGATCAGCAGAAATTTGGGCTTTGGTTTGTCCGAACGCCATCCCTCGGGGCCGACTCCATGAACGATCAGAAGGGATACGCCCTTACGCTCGGGTTCGTCCGAGGCAAAACTCGAAGTCACTTTGACGTCGCCGAAGCCGAGAAAGCTGTTGTAAGGATCGGTCACCTGGAATCCGTACTCAGCCTGGTCGGCCATGGGATTCTTGCAGCGGGCGGCGATCACAAGGTCGTCCACGCCGTCCCCGTCGAGGTCGCCGACGAACTGCGGCGGTCCGCCCAGCACGGAGCAGTTGTCGCCAAATTCCTTGTGCACATACTCATCAGTGACCGCGGGCACGGGAGAGGTGGCATGGGCCGGCGGCGGGGGCTGCGGTTTCTTCTCGGCGGCAAGCCTGGCCGATCCGGCGGCGATCACGAACACTACAAGCGCAAGGCGGAGGGAAACAACTCGGGAGAACGACATGTTCGTACTCTAGTACCGTTTCCGGCGGGAGGGTATAGACATAGATGATGACCGGTGACCAAGGTACCCATTACCTGCGGAAGTGTTCCCATCCCCCGGGCTTAAGTTCGCGGGCGGCTCCAGTCCGACCGGCCAGGACGATGCGTCGCCCGCGCGTGATCATGCCAATTTGGGTGACTCGGATGCCCCCGATGCGAGATGGAATCCGTTGGTTGCGGTGGGCGGTGAAGAGCAGTTCGTAGTCCTCCCCGCCATGCAGAGCCAATTTGAGATCGACCTCGCGCAGGGGCTTCCCTACTCGGGCACGAGGGATATGCTCTTCACGCAATTCCGCTCCCACTGCGCTCTCTTCGCAGATGTGCGCCAGATCGGTGGATAGCCCATCGCTGGTATCGATCATGGCAGAGGCGAGTCTTTTTTCGCGCAGAGTGCGGCCCAGATCGATTCGAGGCTCGGGGAAAAAATGCCGCTCAAACTCCCGCACGTTCGACTTGTACGATGACTTTTTCCTCGTGCCTTTTTGCAACCATGCGACGGCGGCGGCCGACCCGCCGAGTTCTCCGCTGACGTAGAGAAGATCGCCCGGACGCGCCCTCGAGCGCAACACCGCCTCGTCTTTCGGCACCGTTCCCACGAGGACGATGTCCGCGAGAATTCCATTGGGCGATTCAGCCGTATCGCCGCCGGCTAGGGTGACGCCGTATTTTCTGGCCAAAGTGAGGAAGCCACGGAAAAAACCCGGGATCCAGCTCGCGGGTAAGTCCTCCGGTAAGGCAAGCGACAGAAACGCGGCCACTGGCCGCCCCCCCATCGCGGCAATGTCGCTCAGTCCCCGAGTAAGGCACCGGTGGCCGACCGACTCTGGCGAATGCCAGTCACGCCGGAAGTGAATTCCTTCCAGCGAAAAGTCGGTTGTAACCAGCGTGTCGTTCAGGGCGCCCTGCGCCCGAGTCAGTCGCAGCACTGCGCAGTCGTCGCCGATCTCGGTGGGAACGGCAGGATTTCTTCTTGCTCTTGTTTGTCGGCGAATCTGTGCGATTAGCACCTTTTCGGCCAGCACGATGAAATCAATATAAAGGCTTTCTACCCGGTAATACTGACGACTTCCGAGCTGCCCCGGAGACCACTCCCTGGTTTCTGCACCCACCTGCCCCTGTAACCGTCCGGAAATGGCTTTCGATTACCCGCCTTACGTAACGACTAATACAGCCGGCTTCCATTGACAGGGGGAACCTAGTTTGTTAACGTCTATCTGACACTTATCAAGACTCTGGCCGAGCTAAGTTCTGCATTTATTAGGAATTGCAGACAATATCCGGAGTTAAAGCTCGGGCGGTTGCTTTAAGGTGGCGCAACAGGGCACGTTAAAGCCCTCAATTCCCACGATGGGAAGCGCGTGACCTGAAGATCAGTTTGGCCGAACGGGCTTTCTGCAGCACCACGCTCTCGCCTGAACCGGCCCTGATCAATCAAGCAGAAGGAAGGCATTTGCGGAAGCGCTTCTACATACTGTTCGTGGCTCGGGGAGACGATGGTCAGCTGCGCAAGATCTCCATCCCAGTCCACTACCTGTACGTATTGGCGATCGGTGCTGCAATCGGATTTCTCAGTCTCACGGGGATTGCCAGTTCCTACACCCGAATGCTGCTGAAAGTTTCCCGGTACAACCAGTTGCGCACCGAAAAAGAACAGTTAAAGGATCGCTATTCCAAGCTGGAAGAGGTGGCCAAGGAGAGAGACGTTCAGGTCGCTTCCCTGGGTTCGATCGCCAGTGAAGTGTCAGCTCTCTACGGTCTAAAGTCGCAGCCTACGCTGGCTTCTGCCTCGCAGCAGCAGATTAACGACGCTGACGTCAATTCTTCGCTCGACCGCCTCGGAGCCCTTCGCACGTCCGCTCTTACCGGCGATGCCACGGTAGGCATCAGCTTGGGCATGACCCGCAACGCCACCACCGCCGACTGGTATCACGCCAGTACCCTTCCCAATCTATGGCCCGTGGAAGGCCAGGTTACAGGAAGCTTCGGCGAACGCATCGACCCGTTCAACGGGGAGGGCGCATTTCACAGCGGCGTGGACATCAGCAGCAATTATGGCCACGCGGTTCTCGCCCCGGCCGACGGGGTCGTCACGTTCGCAGATTTGATGAACGGATACGGTAAGACCATCATGATGGATCATGGTCATGGAGTCTCCACCCGTTACGGCCATCTTTCCGGGTTCGCGGTCACTTCCGGACAACACGTTCACCGCGGCGATACCATCGGCTATGTCGGCCTCAGCGGCCGCTCGACCGGTCCGCACCTGCACTATGAAGTCCGTATCAACGACACCCCGGTTAATCCTTACAAATACCTCCGAATCACGATCGCCCACAGTGGCGACTTCCAGACGGGCAGCTAGGAAACCACCAGTTCTCGGTTCCCTTCTCAATCTCAGCCCTACCCTGTTCTTGGCCCTACCCTTGCACTCTTTCCGTGGCTAAGTTACGTTCATTGGGACGAAGAAAGTTCGCCGTCTGAGTTCTCAAGAAAGCGTGCACAGTCGCGCAGTTACTGAGAACTGAGCACTGAGCACTGCGCCATGATCAGCTTCTTCCACTCCGTGCGCGAGGATGTCGCGGCTGTTTTCGAGTCCGACCCGGCAGCACGCTCGTACGCCGAAGTTCTGATTTGCTATCCGGGACTACATGCCGTGTGGGCGCATCATCTGAGCCATTGGCTGTGGCGCCACAAGCTGCGTTTCTTGGCCAGATTCGTTTCACAAGTGGCGCGACTGTTCACTGGCATCGAGATTCATCCCGGCGCGGAACTTGGACGACGCTTATTCATCGATCATGGCATGGGTACGGTGATTGGTGAGACCGCCGTCGTCGGGGATGATGTCACGCTCTATCAGGGAGTGACTCTGGGTGGCACGGGCAAGGAAAAGGGCAAGCGGCATCCCACACTCGGGAACAACATTTCTATTGGTTCCGGCGCCAAGCTGCTGGGCAATATTACGATTGGGGATAACTGTCGCGTGGGTGCGGGCTCGGTAGTGCTGCGCAACGTGCCGGCCAATTCCACAATTGTCGGTGTGCCCGGACACATCGTTCTGCGTGACGGAAAACGGGTAGTGATCACCGACCCAAAGGATATCCGCGATCCGCTGTCCGATGTAATTATCAAAATGGCCACGGAACTACACGAATTGCGTACAAGGTTCCAGAAACATACGCATGAAGTGCTGGGTGAAGAACCGAACCTGGCCATCGACGAGGAAACGACCGTGAAAAATATCTCTCCCGAGGAACTGTTTCAAGACGATTACCAGGACTATCAGATCTAGAGAGGCTAGTGATCGGTGGCCAGTAATCGGTGATTTCGGCCACACAACGGCAACCAGCTATAACCTAGGATTTCCTACCGGCCACTGCTCACTGCCTCAACCCCATCCAGCTCTCGGAAACGACCAGCGAGTTCCCCGGATTGTGCGGGTCGTACTTCACCGACGTAGGAAGTCCCAGCCGGCAGGAATGCAGGTTAATCCATTGGCGCAGGTACGTAACGTCCTGCGAACACTCGTACGACACTCCCGCGACGTCATACTTGTAGATGAGCAGCACCGCCGAGTGATGGCCATCAACCGGATCCAACTCCTGCACATCGATGACGGTGCCGTCCGTAATGCGACCGATCCCGTCAAGCCACGTGCGGCGCTCGCGTTCAAGATCCGCTGCACCCTTCGGTTTGCGTCGCAGAAGCGCGTAGGCGCCAAGGGCGACGGCGCTCCCTGCGACTACCAATGAATAAAGACGGACGGAATCCATACCTAGGGTCAATGCAATGCCAAAGCGTTTTCACAACCAGAATATGACGGAAGCGCGGCGGACGGAAGTGGTCGTTTCGGTTACCGAGGTTCCATTTTTGGGCGTCCAGCTGTGGAAATCTGGGCTCGATAGGATTCTAAGAGAGTGGATTACTTCTGCTTGCAAACAAAGTCGCGAACCATTTCGCCGAAATTGCCTTCGGACGCCTGGCCGAATTGATCGTCGCGCCGCGTCTTCTTGCTGACTACCAGTTTGCCGCCACGATCGCGCGAGTAGAACCATTCTGAGTTCGTTACCGCGTTTCCGCTGCCGCAATTGAAGCGGACTCGCGCCCGCAGTTCCAGGAAGGGACCTCCCTGCGGTAGCTTCGTGGGTTCTTTGAATTCCACGCGGATCCAGGCGCTCCGCAGGCCATTCTTCTGTGCCGTGACCGAACTGACCAAAACCTGATCGCCCCCTGCGGTAGCGCCGATCGTTCGCCAATCTCCAGCGGCGAATGCGGCCACTGCCAAAAGCAATACCGGAGCCAGAACAACCGCAGCCGCGATGAGCAACCCTTTCTTGATGGGGGATGGGACGATGGGCATAAGCGCGCCGCAGCCACTTTGGGCCAAAAGCGGATTTCTGTCAACTCTGCTGCCGGTGCTGAAACCCGGCCCGTCTGCTATCGTGGTCTGCTGCTGGAGGTTTTGTCCTCATGGAGACGCTTCTCTGCATCCACACGGAGTCGGCGATTGGGCCCCTGTTTCTGGCTGCCTCCGTCAAAGGACTGGTTGCTCTGGAATTCGATGTCAGGTTGCCGCGGCCGCAATCGATTCGTCCCAATCCTCGCAATCTTCGTGAAGAGCGAAAGGGATTCAAGTTCGAAGACTTTCCTCGCGCGATGCAACCTTACCGGATTGAACTTGAGGAGTATTTTGCGGGCGCGCGGCGCGAGTTCTCCTTCCCGCTCGATCTCCGAGGCACAAACTTCCAATTGGCCTGCTGGCATGCGTTGCTCGCCATTCCTTATGGAGAGACTCGTAGTTATGCTGACATCGCCCGCGTGGTGGGTAAGGCCAATGCGTTTCGTGCCGTGGGCATGGCCAACAATCGGAATCCAATCGCGATTGTCGTCCCCTGCCACCGTGTAATTGCCTCCGACGGCACGCTCTGCGGCTACGGTGGCGGCCTCGACGTGAAAAGAAAGCTCCTGGAACTGGAAGGCGCATTGAGGGGAGTGCTGGCGGCTTAGAAATTGTTGATTGCTGATGGTTGATCGCCGATTGAAAAGCCGATAGACTCCGTGGTTTTCCATCAACCATCAGAAATCAACCATCAGCAATCTTTCTTTGACGACTCACACCAAATCCTCCGCGCTCCGTAAAGCCGGCCTCTTCTATCTCGTCTTCGTGATGTTTTCCTATACCACGGGCGGGCCTTTCGGCCTTGAGGACATGGTGACCACTTCGGGCCCGGGGATGACCCTCATTTATCTGTTGGCGCTGCCTTTTTTTTGGTGCATCCCGGTCTCGCTGGTATCGGCGGAACTCACCACCGCGATGCCTGTCGAAGGCGGCTTTTATCGCTGGACGCGCGCCGCCTTCGGCGACTTCTGGGGATTTCTCGCTGGCTGGTGGAACTGGTCGGCGTCGTTCCTGCTGGGTGGAGCTTACGCGGTTCTGTTCACCGATTATCTTTTTCCCGGACTCACAGGATGGAAACACTACATCGTCTCCGTGGCCCTGATCGCCGTAATTACCTGGATCAATGTGCGCGGCATTCAGATGGTGGGCAAGGTCGCGACGGCGCTGGAGATCTTTATTTTTGTGCCGGTCATGACCATGGTTGTGATGGGCTTCTTCGACTGGCATCACAATCCGTTTAGTCCTCTGATTCCGCCGCATCAGCCGACGTTCAAAATTTTCGGCGTGGGCCTGGCGCTGGGCCTGTGGCTGTATTCCGGCTACGAACAACTCTCCACGGTGGCGGAAGAAGTCGAGAATCCGCAACACGCCTACCCGCGGGCGCTGGCGCTGGTGGTGCCGCTGTCGATTGCGGCTTACTTTCTGCCCACGCTTGCGGGGCTGGCGTCGGCCGGCCATTGGGAACAATGGCATACCGGATTCTTTTCGGACGCCGCGCGAATGATTGGAGGGACATTGTTTGGACGCCCTTGGCTGGGCTCTTGGATGGCGCTGGCGGCCATGGCGGGAAATGTTGCGCTGCTCAATAGCACGGTTCTGACGACGACCCGCATGCCCTTCGCCATGGCCGAAGATGGATATCTTCCCGCCGCACTCACGCGCAAGCATTCGCGCTACGGCACGCCGTGGCTGGCCATCGTTGTATCGGCGGTCATCTATGCGCTGCTGGCATGGCAGAGCCTTGGCCAGCTCATCTCGGTGTACATCTGGCTGCGCTCGGCCACCACAGTGTTGACGGTACTGTCAGCCTGGATGCTGCGCCGCACGCGCCCGGAAATGCCGCGCGCATTTGTGATTCCCGGCGGGCAGCTGGGACTGGCTTATGTAGTAGCCGCGCCTGTGGTGATGGCGCTAGTAGCGCTGCTGGGGAGTGATCGATTTGCTGTGATCGGCGGAGCGATCGCGATCGGGTTGGGACCGGTGGTGTATGGAATGATTGCCTTCAAGACGCTATAGATATACAATAAAGCATGTATATCTGTGGAGGGATCGTGCAAGTTTCCAAGTGGGGAAATAGCCTTGCCATCCGTTTACCTGCGGCTGTCGTCGAGGCGCTTGACCTAGAAGAAGGCGACAGGATAGAGATTCGAATCGCGGGCGACCGGCTGTTCGAAGTCAGCCGCGATCAAAGCCGCCAACGCGCTCTGGCTCGCCTGCGGGGATTGCGCCGGCCTTTGCCCGCCGGATTCGTTTTTGACCGGATCGAGGCCAATGCCCGATAAGGCGTTCTTCGATACGAATGTGCTCATTTACGCCATCGCCCAGAATGACCCTCGCGGAACTCGGGCCGAACAGTTACTTGCCGGTAGCGGGATCGTCAGCGTGCACGTCCTGAATGAATTCGTATCAGTCGCGCGGCGCAAGATTCATATGCCCTGGCGCGACGTCACAGAAGCGCTCGATGCGATCCAAATCCTATGCCCTTCGCCAGTACCGATTACGCCGGGCACGCATGCAGCGGCGCTCAGGATTGCCCAAGAGTACGGCTATGGCGTCTATGATGCGCTGGTCGCCGCTTCCGCTCTCGAAGCCGGTTGCTCCACGCTTTATTCGGAAGATTTGCAGAATGGCCAGGTCATCGATAAGCAATTGACCATTAAAAATCCCTTCCGGTGATTGGTGTTGGCTTGTAGCCTTAGCTTGGACTGACGGCAACACATACACGCCAAACGACCCATCCAACCAAGGCATAAATCCATCGCTCAAACCGCGCCTTGCCCGCGAATGATCGAATTTCGGTCCTTAACCCTGATCCACGCCAATAAGGCGAATGCTCCCATGACAAAGATCGAAACCGACGCGGAAGCGGCAGTGATGTTGCTCACCTTCCAGGCTGTGCCGGCCGGATCATAAACAACAGTAGGTCCAGCCCGCGGAATCGTGAGTAGGATGTTTCCAGTGGCGGAAACGCCGTAGAAGATCACCGCCAATCGCCAGTAACGGCTCGGCCATCGGGTCGGTCCAACTGGAGTCCTTCGAAGGTAAAGCGCGAACAGCTGATAAATAATGTAAACCGTAAGATACCAACCCAGAAAGTTGGTCGCAGGTACCCCGAAGTAGACCCCGCCTTGCAGCCAGATCCATCCATGCAAGACGGTGGCCCAGATGGGATCCATAGAAAAATCCCAAGCGACCATGATGCACGACGCAAGCAGAGGCACGAACAGAACGTTCGCACCATCGAGATTTCGAAGTTCCCGTAAAATAAGGCGGGCGAGCGTCCAGGAGAGATAAGCCATTCCCGTGTATGCAAGTCCGAGCATAATTGGAACGACCAAGAGCTTGGGCCCCATCAACTCGGTAAAGTAATAGTGTCCGAAGGGAAAGCCAGTGCGGACCCCTAGGTTCTCAAGAATGTTCCCGACAATGACACCGAGGGCCAGGAAAGTGACGATACCGCGGATGCGATAGAACAAGGCCCCGTGGATAAAAGAGAAAACCAGAGGCGGAAGGACGTGCAGGGAAACCAGCGCCAACATTGGAAACTTCGCCGGAAAAATCTGTAAGACTCTGGCAGCAGCATAGATCACGATGAGGGTCGAGAGCGCAAGGTTGATGACGAAGGGCAGCTCGGTAACTTTGCTGGATGATGGATTCACGCTCAACTCACCCAATCCAGAAACTTGTACCACCCCCCCGCAAACGGCAGGAACCACGGCTTTCCGTTGTACAAACCCAACGGCGCGCCGGGGAACCGGATGCCAACGAAAGGATTCTCCGGCTTATCGCCCGTCATCAACTCCGCCATCTTTTGGCCCTGATACGTGGCCATGGCCACGCCGTGTCCCGCGTAGCCGACGGCGTAGTACATGCCCTCGATCTCACCGGCGTGCGGCATGATGTCGAAGGCAAAGTCGAGCGTACCGCCCCAGACGTATTCAACTTTGGTATCGCGAAGTTGCGGATAAACGTCGATCATGCCACGGCGCAGGAGTTCGGCGCTCTGGCGAATGGTCTGGTCATTCTCCGGTAAGAATGCGGCGCGACCGCCAAATAGCATGCGTCGGTCGGGCGTCAGCCGGTAGTAATAAAGATAGTTCTTCGAATCGTAGATCATGCGGTTGCGCGGGCTGAGTTCATGCGCCAAAGCTTCCGGCAAGACTTCCGTCGTAATGATGAACGAGCCGATCGGGATAATTCTCTTTTGCAGAGCGGGCGTGACTCTGCTGGTGTAACCACTCGTTCCGACGAAAACGTCGCGCGCCCGCAGCGTTCCTCGTGAGGTGGTGATGCTCCAGCCTTGCTCGCCGCCATGTGCCGCCCGGCCGATTCTTTGCGCGCATGCGTGCTCGAAAATTTCCGCTCCGGCTTTCACCGCGGCTTGAGCCAGTCCGGCAACATAGCGCGCGGGATTGGCTCCGGCGCTGACTTCATCGACCATGCCACCGTAGTAGATCGTCGATCCAATTTCATCGCTCAGCTCACTTTTCTGCACGACGCGCAACTGGTGATCGAACTCGCGCGCAATCACTTCTGCCTGCCGCGCGTAATCGTCAAAATGCTTTTGCTTGCAGGCCACCTCCAGATGGCCGCAACGCCAGAAGTCGCAGTCAATCTTCTCCTCGCGCACAATCTGCTCGACGCAGTCGATGGTCGCCAGCGACGCACTGTACATGCGCCGCGTTAACTCGCGTCCGTACATGGAGACCAGTTTATTCACACCCAGCTTCATACCGGTCAGAACCATTCCGCCATTGCGGGAACTCGCGCCCCAGCCGATGGTTTCGCTTTCGAGCACGGCCACCGTGGCCCCACGTTTCGCGAGAATCCGCGCGGCGGAGAGTCCGGTAAAACCGGCGCCAATCACCGCGACGTCTACTCGTTCAGGAAGAACGCGGGTCCCATCAGTTCTCGGAAATTCAGTGGTCGTGAGCCAGTAGTTTTCTTCTCTTGGTCCCATGCTTGTCCTTTTGAGATTTTCTTGCGTCCGAAAGACCAGCTTCCGAGCGTCTGAGCCGCGCCCTCGGAAGCCTTAATTTCAGGAAAAATGCTATCAGCTTATAACACCGCGGTCTCGTGAATCAGGCGGCCCTCCGAGAAGCGCGCAAGACTTAATAATGATGCATCGATCAAATCCGTCTTCCCCGTGAGTATGAGATCGCTAAGGATTTTTCCCGTTGCCGGGGCGTGCATCACTCCATGTCCACTAAAACCATTGGCAAGAAAAAGGCCGGGCACACCGGGCGCCTCGCCCAGAATCGGGTGATGGTCGGGTGTCATCTCATAGAGGCCCGCCCACGCTCGCTGGGGATTCACCGCAAGGTTCGCGAAGCAAGGCACGCGGTCAGCGGCGCGGGTCAGGATCTTCTCGACAAAGGCGGGATCGAAATCAGTTTTGAAGCCGGGAGTTTCTTCCGGATCGTTCCAGGCCAGAAGAAAACCGCGGGCCTCGGGGCGGAAGTGAAATCCATTGGACATATCGACAATCATGGGCGCAGTGTGTGGAAATTCGTCAAAGGGCTCACTGGGAACCAGCATGCGGCGCAGCGGTTCGACGGGCAATTCCACGCCCGCGAGTTTGGCAACGCTCGCCGCCCAAGCCCCGGCGCAGTTCACTAGCTTGCGGGTGGCCACCGAACCACGCGTGGTCTCGACGGATGTAATGCCGGTCGCATCCCGCGTGATGCCCACGATAACCGTGCTCTTCCACAACGTCGTGCCCCGGTTGCACGCGCAAGTCATGAATCCGGTCATGGCGCTGTAGGGATCGACGAAGCCATCGGTGGAACAAAAACTTCCGCCCCGAATGTCATCCGCGCGCAGCTGCGGAAACATCTTCCTGATCTGATCGCCAGCCAGAAGCCGAGCGTCCTTCAACCCCATTTTCGCCTGCTGGGCATGATTCGCTCGCAGATAAGACATCTGTTTATCCGACGTCGCGCAAAACAGGTAGCCTTGCGGCCGATAGTCACAAGGGTAGCCTAATCGCTCTTCGAAGCTGGCATAGAAAGGAATCGAGTACAGTGACATCTGAATGCTGACCGGAGTCGAAAATTGGGCTCGCACTCCGCCCATGCTCTTGCCGGTGGATCCTTTTCCCTGAGCCGACTCGCGCTCGATAACCAGAACATTGCGACAGCCGTTTGCCGTGAGGAAATAGGCGATGCTGGAGCCAACGATCCCTCCTCCGATGATCACAACATCCGCACCGTGCATAAGTCTGGGCGATCCGGAACGACCAAGCATTCTAGCGCACGTGACCGGCAACCATACTGCAATCTCTTAGCTGCCCGGTCTGACAATCTCACGCTGATGGACATGTACTGCCGGAAAATGCCGGGTCTGGATCGTTGTCCACCTCGGTAACTTGCCGCGATTACCGACGATGCCTAGTCTGGATTAGTATGCCCTTACGCTGCCTCATATATTCTTCCAGTGAGGAGATCGTCGAGCCCATCTTGCAGGTGCTCACCGACCTCGGGATCGACGGGGAGTACTGCCAGAACCCAGTCGACGCGGTGGAAAGGGTTACAACTCAACTATTTCAAATCGTCATCACCGATTGGGAGGATCAACCCGAGGCCGCATTTCTGCTGAAGACCGTACGGGACTTGAAGGCGGCCAACCGTCCGCTGGCGCTGGCCATCGTCAGCGATGACGCCACGCTTCCGGAAGCGCTTCGGGCGGGAGCCAACTCCATACTGAAAAAACCGATTCGAGCCGATCAGGTGCGGGATACGATGCGCACGGCATGCGAACTACTTCGCTCCAAGCAGCCATCGGGACAAGCCAAGGTCACGACGCGGCCGTCGCAGGCGCCGGATACAGCCGCCCGAGCCCCAGTCGCGCCGACGGCGACGGCGGCGGCAGCCGGGCCGGCGCGAATGCCACCCTCCGTGGCCGGGACAACCGAGAAAGCATTTCGGGCGGGAGAATTCCTGCAATCGTCAACCCCAAAGCCCGGGGCGCAATTCGACACAGAGTGTGATGTTCAAGATTCGCTCGAACAACCCGCGGCGGCGCAGGTGGAAGCACTCACAGAGTTGGAGCCCATGGCCGCCTCCGTCAAGGATGCAGCCGCAGATAAAGCTAGGTCTAACGCGTCACTGGTCGGCTGGGCATCCCTGCAAGCGCGGCGAACCGCCCCGCCAGCGCCGGCAGCCCCTAGGAAAAATGAATTGCTGTCCTACGGGGAGGCGCCGTCTTATGGAGTGCAAGCTGTTTCGCAAAATAATGAGAGGGCCACGAAGCAGTCATCCCAAGACGCGCTCTCGGAAGCGGCCCTTTTCTCCTACCTGTCAGGAGAATCCAGAAAAGACCCCGAGCCCTCCGTAGAGAGACGGCAGAACCGACGCAGAATCGCAGTGGTGAGCGCACTGGCGGTCACCTGTTTAGTCGCGGCTGCGGTGCCCCAAACACGGCAAAGTTTGCGCATCGGGTATCGCGATGCTCTACGCGCCGCTGTGAGCTGGCTGAATCCCAAGCCGGTCCCGGTTCCGCAGACGGTCACGCAGCATGACAGCTTTGGCCAGGAGGGGGACGAATACAAGCTGCCAGCGGTGGCTAATATTCCGGATGCGACCACTGATCCATCTCAGATCCGCGTCCTTCCCGTGACCGATCCAACGGCAAAGCCGTCCCCAGGTTCGGAGACAGGCGGCACGCCGGCGGCTACAACCGAGAACTCTCCGGCCGCCCCAAGTCCGAGTGGATCGAGCGCAGACGGTAAGGCGCAGTCGGTTCAAAGTCCATCGCCAGATTCATCAACGCCTTCTGGAACGACAGCAGCCGCATTGGCCTCGCATGATGTGAACTCATCGGCGGTTCAGCCGACGGCAAACTCGCCGGTATTGCCGGAGACTGCTCCCCCACCAAGGCCGCAGCCAATTTCTCCTCTGGTGCAAATGGCTGCACCTCCGCATCAAGTTTCGTCCCCCACGATTGCAACCATTCCATCGAGCTTGAGGTCGCAGACAAATTCCACGACTCCCGATGCCAGCGGAGCCAGGCCGGTTGATGCGGGAATGTCATCCATTGAACCAGTGAACTTGCCCGAGTCTATCGCTCGGGAGCTACTGGCACAGCCCGTTGACCCGGTCTACCCGGAGGCGGCGAAAGCAGGTGCGCAACACGGCAGTGTCGTTCTGCAGGTTCTCGTGGGGCGGGACGGCACGGTGCAGGACGCAAAGTTCACCCAAGGGTCGCTGGTGTTTGCCCGGGCGGCGATTGACGCGGTGAAACAATGGAAGTTCAAGCCCTATATCTTGAATGGTCGACCGGTGTCGGTTCAGAGCCTGATTACGCTCAATTTCAAGCCTCCGGCTTAAGCGATTGGTGACGAAGCTTCGCCCGGATCGTCTGAGGGCTATGCCGATTTCGGGCAAGGTTACCGGTGAGACCCGGGACCGGGACAGCCAGCAGGAAAAACCCGCATCTACCAGATATAATGATGTTCAGTGGGTCAGGAAGTAACTCCTTTTCCAGAAACGAAGAAATTGATGTCCATGAAAACTAAAGCTGCGATCCTGGTTTCGTCCTTTGTCGTGTTATTGTTCGTGGTCGTGGGCTCGCTTGGGGGCGTACACGCCTCTTCGGGCGACGGCTCCTACCGGCAGATGCAGGTCTATAGCGAGGTACTCTCGCGCGTCCAAAGCGAATACGTCGAAGATCCGAACATCCCCAAAGTGACGGACGGAGCTTTGCACGGGCTCGTGGAGTCGCTCGACGCAAACTCCAGCTACCTGACGCCGGCCGCTAATAAAGCCCTCAGGGCTCACAAGTCTGAGGCCAAAGGAGGGATTGGGGCGACGGTTTCGAAGCGCTTTGGATATGCCGACGTGGTTTCTGTGCTGCCAGGGTCGCCGGCGGATAAGGCGGGAATTGAGGATACGGACATCTTCGAGTCGATTGAAGGCCAGAGTACGCGCGACCTGTCGTTGCCGGAGATTCGCGATGCGCTCGCCGGGACGCCAGGATCTACGGTAAATGTTTCGGTGGTGCGGGCCCGCAAAGCCGAGCCGCAGAAGATGGCGATCACTCGCGATGTGGTGAGCATTCCGCCGATCTCGGACAAGATGTTGGAAGATGGCATCGGCTACATAAAAGTCGACGCCTTGACCAAGGGAAAGGCTCAGGAAATCGCTGGGAAGATTAAGTCGTTGGAAAAATCCGGAGCAAAGAAGCTGGTGCTCGATTTGCGGAACACCTCCGAGGGAGAAGAAGGCGAAGGCGTTGCGACCGCCAACCTTTTCCTGAACCACGGCACCATCACTTATCTGCAGGGGCAAAAGTTTCCCAAACAGGCATTCAACGCGGATCCGGCGAAAGCTGTCACTTCGCTTCCGGTCGCCGTTCTGGTGAACAAAGGAACGGCAGGCGCCGCTGAGGTTGTCGCGGCCGCCATTCTGGAAAATGCCCGAGGAGACGTTGTGGGCGATAAAACCTTCGGCGACGGATCGGTGCAGAAAACCATCGATCTGCCCGACGGTGGCGCTTTGATTCTTTCGGTGGCGAAGTACTATTCTCCCGGCGGGAAGGCAATTCAGGAAACTGCAGTCACGCCGAACATACTGGTGGCCGACGAAACGGACAATGCAATCTCGGACGATGAAGAACCGGAGCCTTCCACTCCCGAACCCGAGGCTAAGCCAAAGAGTACGCAGGATGACCAATTGCATAAGGCCATTGAGGTACTCAAAAGCCGGGCGAGCTAAACAGCCACACAATTTGTCATCTCGTCGCGCAGCGTGAGGTGCACGATTGCTTTTTCCATCCGTCCGCCGCGTCGCCATTGCGTTTGTTGGGGCCAAGATCAATCCCTTCCGATCGAGGCTCGCGACTACCGGAGCCATGAATGCCCTGCTATCCTGAACGTATCTCACCATGAAGTCGCTCTATGCAGATCTTCCGCCGGTGGAAATCGCCGGACGGAAGTTTGTGGGCCGCGTATTATTCGGCCTGCTTGTTCTGGTTTCCGCCTTGGTGGGTGCGACTGCCGGTTTGCTGCTCGTCTACACCACCAACTTGCCCCAGGTGGAAGCTTTAGAGGCGTACCGGCCCAGTTCGATTACGGAGTTGTATGACGATCATGATCGCGTGATCGGATCTTTTGCGCTGCAACGCCGAGTGGTGGCTGGCTACGATGACTTTGCACCGGTCCTCCGGGATGCGTTGGTGTCGATCGAAGACAAAGACTTTTACCGCCATTCGGGAATTAATTTCTGGCGCATTATCGGTGCGGCGTATCGCGACCTCGAGTCGGGCGGCAGAGTTCAGGGCGCGTCCACGCTAACCATGCAATTGGCGCGCAATCTGTTCCTCTCGCCCGACCGCTCGTTTCATCGCAAGGTACAAGAGACCATGCTCGCCATCCAGATCGAGCGGCGCTTTACCAAACCGCAGATTTTCACGCTCTACGCCAATCAGATTTTCCTCGGACACGGCGTATACGGATTCGAGGCCGCTTCCGAGTTCTACTTCAGTAAACAGGCCAGGAACCTCTCGCTCGCCGAAGCCGCGCTGCTCGCTGGTTTACCGAAAGGGCCGGGACTCTACTCGCCAATCAATCACACAGATCGGGCGATGAAACGACGAAACCTGGTGATCAACGCCATGCTCGAGGATGGGAAGATTACGGCGCAGCAGGCCGCCGACGTACGGTCGTCGCCCGTAGTTTTACACCTGCAGCACGATCCCAACTCGTTGGCGCCCTATTTCGTGGAGGAAGTACGCCGATATTTGGAGAACAAGTATGGCGCAGACCAGGTCCACGAGGGGGGATTGAAAGTTTATACCTCGCTCGATGTCGATATGCAAAAGTCGGCGAACCGGGCGGTGCTGGAAGGTTTGGCGGCATACGAACGGCGCCACGGATGGAAGGGACATTTGGAAAACGTGGTCGCCGAGGGAAGTGCGATCGACAAGTATTCTCATCCAGACTGGGATGATGAGCCGGAAGTCAATGGATACATTCACGCGCTGGTGACTTCCTCCGAAGTGTGGACTGCAAGACTAAAGTTTGGGCGCTACTCCGCGTTGACCGGGCAAGCCGACGTGGCTTGGACGAAGGGCAAAATCCAAGATCTAGTGCGCGCCGGCGATATCTGCTACGTAAAAATATTGTCGCTGAATGCCAACGGAACCGCACGCGTGAGTTTGGAACAAGACTCCGGCGCGCAGGGAGGGTTGGTAGCCATTGACAACACCACCGGCGGAATCAAGGCGATGGTAGGCGGACGGGATTTCAACGAATCCAAATTCGACCGTGTCACCCAGGCGCTCCGGCAAGTGGGATCCTCATTCAAGCCGTACGTCTACACCACCGTGATCGACAAAGGCGGAAGCCCGGACGACACGATTCTGGATGAGCCCGTCACTTTTGAAACCGGCTCCGGGCCTTACTCTCCACACAACTATGACGAAAAGTTTGAAGGCATCATCACGCTGCGGCGCGCTCTCGCGCAGTCTCGAAATATTCCAGCTCTGAAGTTGGCCAGCAAAGTCGGAATCAAGAGCGTCATCGAGTACGCCGAGCGCTTCGGAATCACAGCCCGCCTGCCTCCCTACTTGCCGGTCGCTCTGGGCTCGGCGGAAATTACCTTAATGGAGCAAACCTCGGCGTATAGCGTTTTTCCGAATGACGGGGTGCACGTCACTCCTCGCTACATCACCAAGGTCACCGACTATGAAGGCCGAGTGCTGGAAGAAGATTATCCCGACGTGAAAGATGTAATCAGCGCGCGTACCGCTCGTATCATGACGTCGATGTTGCGGGAGGTGGTGCTCCACGGTACCGGCGTAGCAGCAGCGAAAATGCCCTTCCCGGCAGCAGGAAAAACGGGCACGACCAATGACTTTACAGACGCCTGGTTCGTGGGATTTTCCCCCACCATGACTTGCGGTGTCTGGGTGGGTTTCGACGAAAAGAAAACGCTCGGCGCCAAAGAGACAGGTGCGCGTGCCGCGCTCCCGATCTGGATGAACTTTATGAGCGACGCGATGGCGGGAAAAGATGCGGGACAATTCCTGCCCCCGCCCGAGATGCCAGGACCGGTCCCGCAAAAAGTGGATACGCCTGACCTAACGCCGGGCGCGGATGAGACCCACTAGAACTGGCACATTTGCCTATGTGGGACAGCCGCCCTCGGCTGTCCGCGGATCGAAGAGACGCCAGCCCGTATGGAATCAAGCTCCTGCCCGTTACCTGCAGTTGACTTGGGCGCATTGCCGTCTCATCGAACTATAATCTTTATCTCCGATGAAACCATTCTTTCGCTTTGCGATTCTGGGGCTGACCCTGGTGGTTGTAGCGCTAATGTCCGCATTGACGGCCATGCGATTTGCAATTCATGGACAGGAAGTTCAGGTGCCGGCGCTCGTCGGACTCACACCGTCGGAGGCGGGACGTTCTGCCGGCGGGCTTGGCCTGCTGCTGGAGGTGGAGCGGCAGTATTACAGCCCGCAAATTCCCGAAGGACGGATCATGTCACAGTTGCCGCTGCCGGGCGCGAAGGTGCGGCGCGGATGGCAGGTGCGCGTGGCACAGAGTCTGGGGCCGCAGCGAGTAGCGATTCCGGATGTGACACAACAGAGTGAGCGGGCGGCGGAGTGGAATATACGGCGGCGTGGCCTGGACCTGGCCTCCACTGCGGAGATGGCCTTACCCGGGATGCCTCCCGGACAAGTACTGGCACAGAGCCCTCCTGCGAATGCCGGTCAGGTAGCCGCTCCGAAGACAAGTCTTTTGGTAACGGCAGCTGCCGATCCGCCATCGTACGTCATGCCGAGTTTTCTCGGGCAGCCGTTGGGCAGTGCCAGCCGCATGCTCCAGGACGCAGGCTTCCAACTACGCAGCGTGAGCATGGCGCCTCTGCCGGCAAACGCGCCTTCGCCACCCAACGCGCCCCCGGCCAGTACCGCGCCCTCCGTGCCAGCCGTGTCGCCTCCACCTTCACCCGCCAGCATCGTCGTCACCCAAACCCCTCCCGCCGGCCAAAAAGTCCCGGCAGGAGCGGTAGTGAACTTCGAAGTGCGTTGACCGTCACTAAACTCGCTTCTGATGGGCGGGCGGCCGTCATGCCTTTTGCAAAACTGCGGCGAAGAATCCATCGCACGGATGCACGCCGGGCAGCGTGCGCAAGTAAGGGCCCCGCGTGAGCGATGAGGAATTGCTCCCGATGAACTCCCCTTGTTGTCGAAGACGGTCAAGCTCCGTACCACAGTCGACGAGGCGGAACGTCGAATCTTCCGCGAGGACGCTTTCGACGACTTCTTGATTTTCCTCTCGTTCCAACGAACATGAGGAATAAATCAACCGGCCTCCCGCAGCAACTTGCGCCAGAGCCGAGCGCAGAATGGCGATTTGGCGGGTTTGCAAGTCAGCGAAATCTTGGTGCGCGAGCCGCCACTTGATTTCGGGGTTGCGAGAGAGAGTACCGGTGCCGGAGCAAGGCACGTCAGCAAGCACGCGATCGAAGCCTGCCGCGAAGGGCAGATCTCGCGCATCGGCCGCGACGACGGTGATGTTTCCGGCTCCGATCGCGGTGACCGCACCGTGAGCTGACACCAATCTCCGCAGCCGACGTGCGCGGTGAGGATACAACTCAACCGCCGCAATCTCGCTAGTAGAGTTGCGGTCGGAGATGGCGAGAGTCTTTCCTCCGGGCGCCGCGCAACAGTCGAGCACATGCACGCCATTTCCCACAAGAACTGCGACCAGCTGCGACGCTTCGTCCTGAATTACACACATGCCGCTTTGGAAAACGGACGTCTTGGTGACGTCTCCATGTCGCACTCGTCGAGCCGAGGCGAGGAAAGCGCCGGGAGCCAGTTCGATTCCTTCGGATTGAAGCCGCCCTTCCGCTTCCAGATGGCGGAGACGGATTGCGGTCACGGGCACGGACTGATTGTGTCGGCAGATATGGCTCGCGGCTTCTAAACCATAGGCCTCCGTCCAGCGTTCGACCACCCACAACGGATGCGCGCTGCTGGCGGCAAGCGTTTCAGCAGACGCATCGTTGATTGCTGGCGGAGCAGCCTCAAGGCCAGGCGATAGTCCGGCAACGAGTTTACGCAACACGGCATTCACGTAGGGAGCAGCAGATCGCTTGCGGGCGCGCTTGACCAGTTCCACGCTCTCGTGGATGGCCGCGCGGGCGGGAATGCGGCTGAGCCATCGGAGTTGGTAAACCGCAAGTCGCAGTGCGATGAGAATTTCGAGATCAAGCCGGGACAGAGGTTGCGTGGACCTTTCCGAAATCTGCGAATCGAGCAACGATCTCCAGCGCAGGACGCCCATCACCAGCTCCGTTGTCAGGGAGTGGTCCGCCGTCGTGAACGAGGCGTAAGTGCCGGAATGAAGCAATTCCGATGCATACGAAGATTCCCGCTCGATGCGTAGGAGGATGTCGAAGGCGGCGGCGCGGGCGGGAGAAACTGTAGTACGCGACTCTCGAATTCTTGGCTTCACTTTGGCCAGTATGCCCGAAGCGGCGCCTCCAGAGAAGAAATTCGCTTTGCCTAAGAGCCAAGCCTCTCGCCGGGAAGGGGACGGTAACCGCGAATAAAGTCCGCGGCGGAGCTCCGCTTCTTCCCCTCCAGTTGAAGATCAACGATTTCGATTGCCGTGCCATGGCCGCATCCGACGAGAAGATGATCGCCGTCGACTTTTAATTCCGCGGATGGCAACGCTCGATCGAGTGCGGAAGCACGCCATAACTGTAGATTCTTGCCGCGAAACTTCGAGTACGCGCCCGGCCACGGTTGAAAACCCCGCAGCCGGTTCAAAATCTCAATCGCGGGACCAGAGAAATCGATGAGACCGTCCTCTTTTTTCAGGATGGGCGCGAGCGTGGCCTGGGAGTGATCTTGCGGGCGGGGATGAATGGTCCGGGCCTGCAGACCCTGCAGCGTTGCGATCACAAGCTCCGCTCCCACGCGCGCTAACTTCGGGGCTAAAGTTTCTGCCGTGTCGCCGGGATCGATTGCAATCTCTTGCTGCAACAGAATGTCACCTGTGTCCAGGCCCGCATCGATTCTCATCGTGGTCACCCCGGTTACGGTTTCCCCCCGCGCGATCGCCCATTGAAGGGGCGCCGCGCCGCGATATTTTGGCAAGAGCGAGGCATGCAGGTTGAGGTTACCGAACCGCGGTAGATCGAGCATCCATTGTGGAATGATCCGGCCGTAACCAACCACGATGATGGCATCGGGCTGGGGATCGGTCAGTTGAGTGCGAAAGTCACTGTTGTTCTTCAAGCTTTGCGGCTGCGTAATCGGCAATCCTAATTGCAACGCGCTCTGCTTCACTGGAGAGGCCACGAGTTCGAGGCCGCGTCCTTTAGGCCGATCAGGCTGGGTGACGACGAGGCTGACGTGGAATCCGGTCTCGACAAGGCCGGTGAGCGTGGGGACCGCGAAAGCAGGCGTCCCGCAAAAGACAAGGTTTAGGGATTGAATCATTGACACATTGAGTCATCGACTCAATCTCTCAAGGACTCCGTCGCCTACCATTCTCCCGCTTTGACCAGCTTGCGAATCTTGCGCTTGATCAGGTCACGCTTGAGCGCGCTGATGTGGCTGATGTAGAGCTTGCCATTCAGATGATCGGTTTCATGCTGAAACGCGCGCGCCAGCAAATCGTCGCCCGTCTCCTCGAAAATCTTTCCGGACAAATCCTGGGCGCGAATGGTGGCAACCTGAGCGCGGCTCACATTCTCGCGAAAGTCGGGAATGCTCAAACAGCCTTCACTCTGCGAATGCCGGCCTTCTTTATGGATAATTTCCGGGTTGATCAGTACGAGCTTAGCGTCCGGATCCTCCTTGAAGGTAATGTCAACCACGGCGATGCGGCGGGAAATTCCGATCTGAGGCGCAGCCAAGCCCACCCCGCGGGCGGCATACATCGATTCGAACATGTCATCGACCAGCTTCTTCAATTCCTCGTCGAAAACCGTAACTTTTTCGGCGGGCTTGTCGAGGACCGGATCTCCGAGCTTTACGATGGGATAAATCATCAGTAGCTTTCCAGTTGTTGGCGGTAACCGTGGAAGTTGCGCAAGGTTTCTCCCATGGAATCACCGCCAAACTTGTCGAGCGCGCAGCGAGCCAGAGTGAGTACGACCATCGCCTCGGCCGCGACTCCCGCGGCAGGTACTACACAAACATCGGAGCGCTCGTATGCGGCCTTGACAGGCTCGCGGGTGGCGAAGTCCACCGATTGCAGCGGCCGTCGAAGCGTCGAAATCGGCTTTAGATACCCACTTACCCGGATTTCTTCGCCATTGGAAACGCCGCCTTCAATTCCCCCGGCATGGTTGCGGGTGCGAGTGAACCCCGTAAAAGCCGCTAGCTTGCCGTAACCGATCTCGTCATGAACCGTGGAACCAAGAGCAGTTGCGGCAGAAATGCCGGAGCCGATCTCAACCGCCTTCACCGCTTGCAGCGACATAACGGCGGCTGCCAGCAAAGCATCCAGGCGTTCGTCCCACTGCGCGTACGTACCAAGTCCGGGAGGAACGCCGTGAGCAACCACTTCAAAAACTCCTCCGAGCGAGTCACCCGTTTTCAGTATCTTGTCGACTTCGTCTTTCATGCGCTGCTCAACTTCCGGCTCAGCACAATTCAGCAAGATTTCTTCTTGCCTGTAAAGAGCGTAAATCTGCTCCCAAGGAACGGTTTTTTCAATGGATACATTGCCCACGGAGACGACGTGGCTTAGAACTTCAATCCCTAGCTCGCGAAGGAAGGCTTTGGCGATTGCTCCGACCGCCACCCGTGCCGCCGATTCACGGGCCGATGCCCGCTCCAAAACGTACCGAGCCTCAGGAAAATTGTATTTCAGGGCTCCCGCCAAGTCTGCGTGTCCCGGCCGAGGAGACGCGACGCGCTTGTGACGGGCAGGGTCACCTTCAGCAACCGGCAAAGACTCCTGCCAATTTTTCCAGTCTTTGTTTTCCAGTTGCACGGAAATTGGCGAGCCGATGGTCATCCCGTGGCGGACGCCGGACAAAATATGCGCGGTGTCGCGTTCCATCTTCATGCGTCCGCCGCGGCCATAGCCCTGCTGCCGCCGCCAGAGTTCGCGGTCGAGAAACGACTGGTCTATTCTTAGCCCTGCGGGCAGACCCGAAAGGAATGCGACCAGAGCTTCGCCGTGGGATTCTCCAGCTGTGAAATAGCGCAGCATAAACGCTTGATTCTACCTGATGCCGTGTTCCCGCGGAGGGCCGCCGACAAAAGAGTTTGGCAGTTTTGATGATTTTCCGGCCACAGCTCGAGGAATGATTGCTACAATAAATGGACGCCTGTAGATTCTTTCTGGTGTCGCCTTTGCTGTTATCTTTATCGTTATCTTTATTCAACGCTCTGTGTCACTTCGTAGATTCTTTGGCCAAATGACTAAGGAGGAATTGTGCGCCCTCACGCACAGATGCGAAAAGAAATGTCCAACGCTAGAATTCGCTGTGTGCTTGTGCATGATCATGTGCTCTTGCGACAGGGCCTGCGGCGTTTATTGGAAGACAAACCTGATCTCGAGGTAGTCAGCGAAGCCCGTAATGCGGCCGAGTGCCTGCGCAAAGTTTTCGAGTTTCGTCCGGATGTGGTGATCGCGGATGCCGACGCCTTTGGCCTCGCTGTGTCGGAAGTGGAAATGTTGATTGCTCGTGAGTCTTCCTCTACCAGACTGGTACTCCTGAGCATGCAGGAGCAGGCCGCCTCCCCGGTCGATGAGTCGCATACTGTCATGGAATATGCCGCGGCCCGCCATACTTCCGTGGAAGAACTGGTCAAGATGGTGCGGCGCGCCTACAGCCGAGCCGCAGGAGATCCCGAGACGAGCTCGACGGAGGAACTGCAACGCTTCGTCGCACCGCCATCCTCGGAGGAGGACCCTTTGACGGCCCGCGAACGCGAAGTCGTCAAACTGCTGGCGGAAGGTAAAACCGTGCGGGCGGCGGCAACCGATCTGGGATTGAGCAGCAAGACCGTGGACGCGCACAAGTTCAATCTGATGCGGAAGCTCGGCATTCACAACAAGGCCGAACTGGTCATGTGGGCAATTCAGAAAAGAGTAGTGAAAATTCCCGCCTAGTCCTTAGGCTGAACGCTGGTCTGCGCAAGCCTCCGCCAGTTCCGCAAGGCTATGCACCTGCAAGTCTGGATGCGCCTCGGCTGGTCGTACGGCGCCAACGCCCTTTCTCGCCGACGGCCGGTTTACCCAAACCGTAGCCAGGCCGAGCGGTTGCGCCGGAATCACGTCGTGGTAGACGCTCTGCGCCACGTGCAGGATTCTGTGTACCGGAACGCGAAGACGTCCCAGTGCTAGCTCGAAAATTTTAACGGCTGGTTTGTAAGCTCTCGCCTGCTGGGCCGTGATGACCTGGCTGAATTCCACTCCCAGTTGAGGCCGAGTGGCGGCGAAAAGATCGTCGTCCACGTTAGAAATGATCGACAACTGGAAGTGATTCCGCAGTTCACGCAACGCCTCGACGGTATCAGGCCAAGGCTTCCACTCTGCAAGCGAATCCGCCAATGAGTTGACTTCCTGGATCGTGGGCGTGAACCCAAGTTGCTTTCCGAATTGCCCCACGACGGAGCGAAGGATCTCCCGATAGCAGCGATACTCGCCCTGCTCCGCACTTGCCTCAAACTCCCCATAGAGCTGCAGGATGGTGGCATCGTCCACGTCCTTTCCATGGGCTGCGAGGATATGGTGCAGGCAGCGCAGAATACCGTCTTCCCAATCGATGAGAGTTCCGTAGCAATCGAAAGTTAGAACTTCGAATCGGTTGAAGTCGAGCATGGTCGATCGCGACCTTTTTCCGCCGAACTACGTTTCCATTCCGGGCAGTGAGGGAGTCTTTTCCTGCGATCCACCAATCGGATCCGGTTCCGCCTCAGGGGAAGAAGAACTCCGGGGAGAGGAGGCAGCTTTCGGTGTAAGGAATTTCGCGCTGTTCAGCAGCGAACGGCCGAGTGAAGCGTTGTAGCTGGTCCAAGGGCTCTCCAGCTCCGCCTCGCGCTCAAAGTGCGCACGCATGGCCTCCATCTTTGAGTCCAAGTCATCCATATAGTGCAGAAGCAGCGCTTCGGGAAACATTGGCAACTTGGGCGAACCGAATTCGTATTCTCCATGATGGCTGATGATGAGGTGCTCCAGCAAGGTCTTGAGCTCGTCAGGAAATCCTGGAACCAACGCAATCTTAGCCTGCACCATTTCCAGTTCGATCACCATGTGCCCGAGCAGTTGGCCACGAGTCGTGTAGGAAAATGAGCGATTGTAGGCCAGTTCGTGGATCTTCCCGATATCATGCAGAAAAGCGCCGGTCAGCAACAGGTCCCGGTTGACCTGAGGATAATTCCTGCCGACCAGGTCGCATGACCGAAAAAGAGAGACTACGTGGTCGAGCAGTCCGCCGATAAAAGCATGGTGCAACGTCTTGGCGGCCGGAGCATTGCGGTAAGCGGCCGCGATCTCCGGGTCAGACATGAAGGCTTCGACCAGCGCTCGAAGATGAGGGTTCTGAAACGACCTGACAAAATCAGTCAGCGTCTGCCAGAGTTCATCGATATCTCGGGGGGTCTTAGGCAGGTAATCGGCGAATTCGATCTCCGAGTCGCCAAGCCTCCGCAGCTTGTGGATGGTGAGTTGGAAACGGTTCTTGTACTTATTGACCAAGCCCTTGATCTTGAGGAAGTCATCCTGCTCAAAGATATTGAGCACCTCTTCCACGTTGTCCCACATCTTCGCATCCAGTTGACCGCTGCGGTCGCCCAGGGTTAAAGCGAGGTATGGCTCACCGGTCTTCTTAGGCTTGATTTGCTTGGAGACCACTACAAAATTCGACGTAATGATTTTGTTTTCGTGCCGGGTACACTCGCAGATATAGAAATCTTTCATTCTGTCCATGAGTGTAAACCAGAAAGCAACGGCGGCGAAGCCGGCATAGGACCTTCCGTGCTAGGGCTAGAGAACGCCCAGGAACTTCTTTTTCTTCTTCTTTAGATTCTTGGCATCGGTCTCCTTGGCGGCGGCCGTTTCAATCGGCACTGTCTGGTTTGGGCTCTGGCCCGAATCCACATAGCCATCCTTGTATTTGATATAGGCCTCTTCGCGTAGCTTGGTGAGATAGGCGCGCAGAGCCGGCTGCAGCTTTTCGTAATACAAGGCGTCCTGGATTTTGGCTGACACATCCTTCATCGGCGGAATGCCCGCCATCTGATGATCGGTGACTTTCAAGATTATGTAGCCCTGCTTCGTGCGGGTTACGTCGCTGACTTCACCGGACTTCATGGCGAAGGTTTTGTCCTCAATTTCCTTGGCAAGTGTCCCGCGCTTGAACACGCCCAAGTCTCCCCCTTGTGCTGCCGAAGGACCGGAAGAATACTTTTTCGCGAGATCTTCGAAATTCGCCCCGGCGCGGATTTGTTTGAGCAGGCCGTTCGCCTTGGCTTCCGCTGCAGCCAAGGCTGCAGTCTCGTCCGTTGGTGTAGCGGCATCATTTGCCGCCTGGTTTTTCGGATTGTCCACTCCTGCAGCGTTGGGATCAGCGCTCGGATCCTCTCTGGCTTTGGCGGGAGTGGTTTTGTCAGCCGGCTTCTCTGGAGCGATCAATATCTCGCTTAGTTTGATCGATTCAGGTTGCTCCATCTCACTCTTGTGCTCGTCATAAAATTTCTGTTGCTCGTCGGTAGTGATGCTAAGGTGGGAGCCCACCTCCTCTCCGATCACCTTCTGCGTAATGATCTGGTTACGCATGTTTTGCTTGAAATCCTCATAGGAAATGCCTTGCGCCGTCGCGGCCTTTTCAAGGTCCTCCATGGTTTCCAGTTTCATATCCTTGCGCATCTGGTCCAGGCGCTTGATCAGGTCCGTGTCGCCAGTAATTCCCAGATCTTTGCCCTTTTCAAGCAGAAGCTGTTGGTCGATCAGGTCGCGCAGGATGTCTTTTTCACGCTGGCTGAAAAGCTTGTCCGCATTGGCCGCATCCTGCTGCTTGACATCATCTTTAAGCTGATCCTTACTGCGCTGAAACTCGGAAAGGGTAATGATCTGGCTGTTCACGCGAGCGACGACCTCTTCGATCACCTGGCCCGCAGCGAAGGCTGACAAACAGGTCACACTGGCAACGATCAGGAGCATTCTTTTCATAAGATTTTTCGGTGGGCCGCCACGCTGCCTGGGCTTGCGGGCGAAAGTGGGTCACGGCCTTTTCGGTATTTTACTACTTCAAGACAACTCTCAACGCCTGACAGGAGTGTTTTGATGCACTGGCCATTTTTCCAGGTTGCGATCCGTCACCCTTAGCCGCTCCGCGCCAATACGAGAGCAGTCATATCATCGCGTATCAGGGGTTCGCCGGTGAACTCGCCAACCGCAGCCAAAATAGCCCCGCCAACGGTTTGTAGATTCTGCAGAGTATCGGCCAGCAGACGTTCTTTCACGCGCTCCAAACCGAATTCCTGATCTTCCGCGTTCTCCTCTTTGCATTTGCCCTCAACCACTCCACGCGAGACCAGCAGGAGAATTGCTCCTTTCTCCATGCCCACTGTGGGAGCGTCACAAGTAGCATGGGAAAACAAGCCCAGCGGCAATCCCGTGGAAGCCAGTTCAGCAATCCCAGTTCTGTCGCGCAGCAGCCCCGGCGTGTGTCCGGCGTTGGTGTAGCAGAGAGTGCCGAATTTTTCATGATAGCAGCCGATGAATGCGGGGCACGCGCAGACGCCACCGGCAGCTTCCATTACCCCCCGATTGAGGCGAAGGCAGAGTTCGCTCATCGCTTCCGATTCATTGAAGTCGGGGGGCGAAAAAAGTTCGGCTCCAAGCGTGCGAAACATATCTTTGGCTGCCACGAGGATACCCTCGTTGCTCTCACGGCGGCCCGCAACATCGAGCAGGCCAAACAAAATGCGCTCCGGGCCGACTCGCACGCAATCGTAGAAATCTCCCGCAGTTCGTTTGCCGTAAGTGGTGGCAGCCATTTCCGCGCCCTCAATCCTGGGAAACTGGCTGTTGGTGGGCTCGAGCCGAGGCAGGGGTTCGGACTCACCGGGCTGGAATAAGGCGCACATTCAGGAAGATTGAAACTGAAGCTAGCACAAGCGCGGATGGCGGGCAATCGAGTCTTACCCTCATTCCAACTACCTCGGACTATTCGCCGTACTTTTCGCTGAGGTATTTAGCCAGATCCGACTCGAGTTGGCCATAATCTGAGTGGATGGTCGCTCGCAAGGCGGCTTCGGCGGAATTGCCCTCGCTGAGACGTTGCAGAATCCGCTGGATGTCGCCCATCCCGTAAACGTCATTGATGTAGGAGACGGCTGCCAACGATTCCGCGTAAGCCACGTAGGCCTGAGCGCCAGAGAAGCGCATGAAGCTCCCTTCCAGCGCGTTCAGCGGGATGTCGTTTTGCGATTTATAGAGCTGAGCCAATTGGCGTCCATCGCCTCCCAAAGATTTTGGTTCGAGGAGCTGGGCAATGCCTTCGTGCAACCATAGCGGACACCGTCCGGCCGAGAGCTGATTGATGAACGAGTGCGCCAGTTCGTGCTTCAGAACTCGCGCCAACTCGGGACTCATCGAGCTAAGGCCGCTGATCGGGATGCGCAGTTTTCCATCGTTGAGCGCTCCCGTCCATGAGGGCGCTCGGGTCACGTCGAAGAATGCTTGCTCGGTATATAAAGTCACTAAGATGTTGTCGCGCGAAGGCGTGCCCAAATCCCGCGTGAGATCGTCATAGTCCGATTCGAGCGCCGCCAGGATTTGTCCACGGAATCCTTCCGAGGTCTGCTTACCCTCGTAGTGCAGCACGAAGTGGTTGCTCTCTCGCTGTGCGAACTCACCCTCGACATTCTGCTCGCGCTGCGCCTTTGCTAAGAATTGCTGAACATTGGGGTCGGGACGAAGTTCGAGCGAACGCTTCCAGGAAGCGACCGCCTCTTTGGTGCGATCGGAAGCCTGCTGCGCATAGCCCAGCACCGTGTATGCATCCGCCGAATCGGGTGCACCGTTGACGGCTCGCTGGGCATAGGTTAAAGCCCTCGTCGGATTTCCCGTGCGCACCAGCAGGGCTGCATAGTAAATAAGGACCGTGGAATTTTCCGGTTGGAAGCGCAGAGCGCTCTCGAAATAGCGGCCTGATTGCTCGACGTTGCCGTGGTCGAATTCGAACTTGCCGGCAATAAAATCAGCGGTGGCGCTCAACTCGGCATTTCCTTTGCCTTCCAGTTTCGCAAGCGCTTCGGAGTTGACCTTGCCATCTTGAATAACGATTTTTTGAAGATCACCCTCCATCGCAAGGCTATCGGCCGGGGTGAACGCGGGAAGCGCGTCGGCTTTATTGGCTGCGGATCGCACACTGGCGGGCATGCCGCCGGCCTCGACTCGTTGCACCGAGTTTTTGGGAATACCGTAAGTGTCGTCGCCGATTTCGTATTCGTAGCGGCTGCCATTTTCCCGAACATGATCCGCCAGGATCGTCCGGCCATTTTTCAAATAGATCGTGTCGGCGGACGCCGTCGCGGCAACCAGCAGAGTCATCCCTAACGTCGCGAAAGTAGTGACACGAAGCCCCATTGAAGCGCATTCTAGCAACTGTGGGCATTCTTCCCTACGTAACCAAGGTACCGTCTTCACTGTGCCGCGTAGCGATCATGCTGGTCGCTTGCACGACAGTTTCACCGTGTGCGCACGCAAACATAGTTCAGTCCCCATCAGTACAAACGCACCAGCCGGGCCCTGCAGAGTCGCTCTATCTGCAACTAAGCGGTGTCGGACTCGATGCCACGCGAGTTTTTCGGGTGCGCGACGGTTCTCTCGATCGTTCTGCGATCCATATCACTTTGGAAGATGGCACCATCGCCTTCACCAAAGACGTTCTGGGCAGGGTTACCGGAGCATTTTTTGAAGGGGACGGAGAAGTCCTGCTGATCCCTCCCCATGAAATGGAACGAAAGTCCATGAGCCTGTTCACCGGGATGGCAATCCTTGAAGAGCGGTTTTCCACCGCTTACTTTCGCTTCAATGACAATATGGCGGCCGAGTTGCAGCCAGCCCTCAGAGAACCGAAAGATGCAGAGGAGTTCGTGACTCGATGGGACCAAACAGCGCGCAATCTGGCAGCTGTGGATGCCATGAGATTGCTGGCCGATTTTAGTGCGATGCTTCCCTTCGAGGACCGCAGCGCTCGCCAAGCTTCTCCATCCATGAATGCGGCGGATCGCATGCTGCATGCGCGGATTCAGGGGAATACTCTGGGCGTGTTCGACGTGCTCTTCGATTCGACTGCGGCGGAACAAGTGGAGGCGGGACAGGCCAAAACTGGAGATGACGGAACCGTTTATTACGACGTCTGGACCTCTTTCTCAATCCGACACGATAGCCTGGAACGCACGGCGGGAGGACAAGGGCAGCAGGCTGAGCTTGTGGAAACAGACGGGCCTGAAGATCCTTTTTTAGTGCCCAGTTACACGATCGATGCTCAGGTCATCCCCCCCAAGGAGCTTGACGCAGAGGTGAAGCTGGATCTGCAAGTGCTGCGCAACGGATCGCGCTTCATCGTGTTCGAATTGTCGCGCTTTCTGAAGATCCAAAAAGTAGAGCAGGACGGACACCCGTTGGAGTTCATTCAAAATCCAGCGGTCGAGGGTACACGGCTGGCCCGCAGTGGGAACGATATGGTGGCCGTGATTCTGTTGGAGCCGGCCCGCATCGGACAAAAGATCAGCCTGCGCTTCGTCTACCGGGGAGAAGTCTTGGCCGAAGCTGGCAAGGGGCTGCTTTATGTGGGCGCGCGTGGCACATGGTATCCCAACCGCGGTTTGGCTATGGCCAATTTCGATCTTACTTTCCACTATCCTCCGGGATGGACTCTGGTTGCTACGGGCAGACCGGAGGCGTTGCCAAATGCGCCATCAATGCCGGCGCGCGATGGGGGTTCGCCGAACTCCGAAGGCTATCCAGTGTCCCGTTGGGTTTCGGAACGGCCCATTCCGGTCGCCGGATTCGACCTCGGCAAATATGTTCGAGTCACCGCACAAGCCGGCAACATCAACGTTGACACCTACGCCACAGTCGGCGTGGAACGGGACTTCGCCACGCCTCGGGCCTCCATTGACTCCGAGCCGGAGCCATCCCGCCATAAAATCCCATTGCCGCCGCCAATTACTTCGCCCGCGCCATCTCCCGCGCACAATGCAATGGCAGTCGCTGAATCTACTGCTCAGGCGATTCGCTACTACTCCGAGCGTTTCGGTCCCTTCCCGTACAGCAAGCTGGCCCTGACCCAGTTGCCGGGGCGGGAGAGCCAAGGGTGGCCGGGATTGGTCTTCCTTTCTTCCTATGCTTTCCTCACGCCGGAGGAGCGTGAAAGACTTCACATGGATGCTTCCCGCGAATTGATCGATCGGCAGATTCCCGCCCACGAAGCGGCGCACCAGTGGTGGGGCGACCTGGTCACATGGAAAACCTATCGTGATCAGTGGTTCTCGGAGGGGCTGGCGAATTATTGCGCATTGATGATTCTCCAGGGAAAAAATCCCGCAGGCTTCCAGCAGGTCCTCGAAAAGTATCGGCGAGCCTTGGTGGAGAAGAACAAAGACGGGAACCTTCGAAAAGATGCTGGACCCGTAACTTTGGGAAGCCGTCTCCTGTCCTCACATTTCCCGCAAGGCTACGAAGCCATCACTTATGGCCGAGGGACCTGGCTGTTTCATATGCTGCGTTCGATGTTGCAGGATGCGGCGGCAAATTCCGGGCAGAACAATTTGGGACGAGCTGGCGAGGAAGAAGCCTTCGTACGCTCTCTTCGTAAACTTCGCGAGCGCTATCAAGGGAAGGCAATCACCACGAGCGAATTGCTTGACGTTTTTGCGGAAGATCTGCCGCCATCGTTACGCTATGAAGGAAGGGCTTCGCTCGATTGGTTCCTGGATAGTTGGGTGAACGGGACCTCCCTGCCACGGCTGGAATTACAAAGCGTCAAATTCGTAGCAAAGCCGAACGGTTGGTCCGTGACCGGACTGATACGGCAAAAGGATGTCAGTGATAACTTCGTGACCTCCGTCCCGATTTACGCTTTACTACCCGGCAAAGCTACCGTGTTGCTGGGCCGCGTGTTTGCCGACGGTGCGGAAAGTTCGTTCCATTTCGCTGCACCTGCGGGAACCCGACGCCTGTTGCTTGACCCCAACGGAACGATCCTTACGGCTCCGAAGTAACAGTTGCGCAACTCTGTCATGATTCACTCCGCGGAATAATCCCGGACCAGGCATTGAACCTCTTCCATGTAGGAATCAAGCTCGAAGGTGAGACCAGCCCAGTCAAATCTCTTTGGGTCGTGAAATGCTCGGCCAAGAGGGCAAAGCCGGGCTCCGCGGCCAGGTCCATCTGCCGCTGTTCCACATAACCGTAATTCAGACCACTCATGCGACAAAGCAAATCGGCCAACGGTACCAGGGCGACGAATCCCGCGTGCTCCACGGATTTTTCTGGCACGTGGTGATGACTCATCACCTCGATCAATGCAGGGGCGAGTTGCCAACGTTCAGCGAGCAGACGCCCACTGTCACAATGGCTGAATCCCGTCGTGCTCTGCCCGGCTTGTGCAGCGGGATCCCGCTCGCCTTGCCGATTTCCCACGCCGCACGGAATTCCTTGGGCAAAACCCAGGGAGGGACGATGATTCCCAAATCGTGCAGCAGACCTGCAAGGTACGCTTTGCCGGATCGTCAAATTTAATTTCGCGTGCCAGCCGGCGGCAAACCCGGGCGCATCCCAGGGAGCGCTCCCAGAAGACAACTGGATTCGGGCTGTCTTATCGCCGGGACCAAGATTCAACACGCCACAGGACATGGCGATGTCGCTGACATGATGGAATCCCAGGCTCACCACCGCTCCCCGCAGGGACTGCACGTTCTGTGACCGTCCAAAGATATAGACATCCACCCCATTGGTGTTGGTATAGCTGTGAGGTTCCAGACTTGTTCGATGATCATGGCGCGCGGGACTTGCCTCCCGGGCATTCCGCATCGGATATTTCAGGAGCATAAACTCCTTCGATGAGCTCAATGCCGCGGCCGGCCCGCTCTACACGGTCTTCCACGCAATCCAGCTTGAGGTCTTCGACCACCAGCACGGACTCCGACGGCAGGTGGCGTTGCCGCAGCAGCGCCCGAATGCGCGCGGATCATTCACTGAATGAAAATGGCTTTGGCAGATAATCGGCGGCGCCTGTGTCCAGACACGGCGCCCGGTCTTCCACGGAGCTCCTCCAAGTCAGCACCAGCACCGACAGAGTCGGCCGTCGCAGCCGAAGGTGGCGCAACACCACCACTCCATCCAGACGGGCAGATTGAGATTTAGGATGACCAGATCGGAGTCAACTTCGCTTCCCATGTTGCGTGCCTGTTCCCCGTCCTCGGCCACGTCCACCGTGTAAGGTTCCCCCTGCGACCCGGGCCGCACAAAATTAGCCAGAGCTGCATCATCTTCTGCAATCAGAATTCTCATAAGGAGTTCTTAATGACAGAGCGACTCTAGTTAAAGCGCGCCGACATGCCCCGGAAACCATAGGGCACTAAGGGGAAGGTCTGCAGAAACGGAAATGGGATTCAAAAAGGGAAGGCTCAACCTTTTCTTACAACAGCCACCCGAGGTCACGACTGCGACAAAATTTTCAACCGGCAGTGTTCACTCCCACCTCAACGAAACTTCGCATATCATCGACACGTCAGAATTGGAGTCCGGATTCTTTGCGAAAGCTCGACAAGACAACGGTCGCCGCCATGCTTGCCGGCACGTGCACGTTCCTCAATGTCTACTGCACCCAGCCCTTACTCCCGCTTTTGCGAGAGACCTTCCATGCCTCCGAGCTGAAAGTCAGTCTCACCGTCAGCGCCACGATTTTTGCCACCGCACTCACGGCACCGTTCATCGGCATGATTGCCGAGCGCCGCGGCCGCAAGAAAGTGATTGTTCCTTCTTTGTTCCTGCTGACAATTCCAACTGCGCTTGCAGCCACTTCCTCCAGCCTGCGCGCGCTGATTTTCTGGCGCTTTGCCCAGGGCATTTTCGTACCTGGCGTCATCGCCGTCATGCTCGCTTACGTGAACGAGGAGTGGGCTGGACGCGGCGTGGGCAAGGCCATGTCCTCCTACATTGCGGGAACTGTGATCGGCGGATTTCTCGGACGATTTATCTCTGGCGTAATCGCCACTCACTGGCATTGGCGAGCCACCTTCGTCGTGCTCGCCCTCCTCAATCTGATCGGCGCCGTCATCGTCCGCGCATGGCTTCCGCTAGCGAAAAATTTTGTGCGAGCCGAAGGCCTTCGGCAGGTGCTGCATCATGCCCAGGAACACCTCCGCAATCCACGCCTGCTGGCCAACTTCGGCATGGGCGCCACCATCCTCTTCGCGTTAGTGGGATGCTTTACCTACGCCAACTTCTACCTCGCCGCGGCGCCGTTCCATCTGAACTCCGCGCAACTCGGTGGCATCTTCTTTGTTTACTTGCTGGGAGCGGTGATCACTCCGCAGTCCGGACGCTTCCTCGATCATTTCGGCTTTCGCCGAACCGCCGCCCTGTATTGCACCATGATGATCGCAGGACTGCTCCTCACCTTGTTGAAGTCGCTTCCCGTAGTCGTCTTTGGCCTCGCCATTTTCTCTTCCGGAGTCTTCGTGGCACAAGCTGCCGCCACGGTACAGACGGGCGCAATCGCAGGCCGCGCGCGCTCCTCCGCCGCCGGACTCTATGTAACCTTTTATTATTTGGGGGGAAGCCTCGGCGCTACCCTGACCGCCTGGTTCTGGCGTTCAGCAGCCTGGCCCGGCTGCGTTGCGCTGTTAGGAGTCGTTTCACTGGTGAGCGTGTGGCTTGCTGGAATCAGCAGCCGGTCTACGGATCAACTCGACTCCACCGAGATCGAATTCGTTGGCGACTGAACCGATTTGATTTTTCTCGGACCACAAACAATTGACGCACGGAAAACGCAAGCACTTTTCTGGCTCGTCCCGTCTCTATCCCTTGGCAAAACATCCGAAGAAATGTTTTGCGTTCTGCGATGACAAATGTGATCCTCGCAGACGGAGAAGACGAGCCATGTGTTTCTCAGCCACAGCGAACTTTGTTGGCAGCGGAGTTCTCGGCGCCATTGGCGTCGCTACAGTGACGAGGGTAAAGCATCGCCGTGAACTACTCTTCGCGGCCTTGCCTGCGCTGTTTGCCATTCATCAGTTCATCGAGGGATTCGTCTGGCTGGGACTGGATGGGATTCTTTCGCCCACGGTGGCGCACAACATGGGCGCGGCGTTCATGCTGTATGCTCAAGGCCTACTCCCGTTCCTGCTGCCGCTAAGCGTGCTGCTGTTCGAGCCCGACGCGAATAGCCGCAGCCGCATGCGGCCGTTGCTCGGCCTGGGCGCAGCAACAGCTCTCTACATACTTTGGGCGTTGACCGCTTACCCGTTGCAGGTCTATGTCAAGGGAAACAGTATCGTGTATATCAATCAAGCGACCAACAACACGGCGGTTGCCGTGCTGTACGTGATCGCAACTTGCGGATCGCTATTCTTCTCGAAGATCAGGATGATGGTAATCTTCGGTGCGGCAAACCTGGCGATTCTCCTGATTGTAATGGAGTACAAGCGCTATGCGTTCACCTCGCTGTGGTGTGCCTATGCCGCGGTCGCCAGCGTGATTATCCTCGTCTATTTCTGGCGAAGCATGGAAGAGCGGCCGTTCCTCTACGCACAGCGGGCGTGAGTTGAAGCTTCCTGGCGCGCAAAACGGCCTGTCATCCCTCTCGAATTAGGCGCGCGGCGGCGGGTGTCGCATCAGATTCCATGCTTCGCGGTAGACCTCGTAGAGATTAAAGATCGCGCCTGAGTTGGCGCGCGGGGCATAGCATCAGGTCGTGGCTTTTGGTTTCAGCACGACGGACGAAGGGAGAACATACCAGGCATTTTGCGGGATTACGTAGGCCGCGAAGAAGTCGACGTTTTCGTTGTATCGATCGCGCGCCCGCTGCCATTGCATAGTAAACGCAACGCGGCATTCGCCGCTCACTCTCGGCTTATGCAATGGAGTAGCGCGGCAGCCTGTGGTCTCAGACACGTCTATTTTTCCGCATTGGCATGCGCAAACCTGCTTTTGACAAACCCAACTAACTATTTGGCAAAACGAATAATTGAGCTGTGCCACATTGTTGTCAGGTCTTCCTCCAGAACCCGAAATCCTGATTGCACGACCATTTGCCTCATGCGTCCGGGGGTATTGTCGGAGAAAGCGGGATTCATTTGAGCTAGTATCTTTGTCTTATCTGAATAGTGGATGACAACATTGGCACTGGGTTTAAGAATCCTTCCCATGTTCTTCACGTATGCTTCAATTAGGTGTGCATCGAGATGCACAAAACAGCCAAAGCTGAATAGGAAATCGATCGAGCCGTCCGGGATTCCAGGGAAATCAGCTCCGTTGTTCTGGATGAATGTCATATTGGGGAGATTGAAATTCCTCTTCAATTCTTGCAGCAACTCAGGATGGTAATCTACTACGTAGAGCCGGTAAAAGTCGCGCAGGTAGCGGGTCCACCGTCCCCCACCAGGTCCGATTTCTAGCGCCGCTTGTTCCGGGTTGACATAGCGAAGAACATATTGGTCCCGAATGAAAGCCAGCGGGCTAACTGTCTCGGGGTCGCCCCATTCCATGCCATACAACGGGGGGGCGGAGAAAAGCTCTCGCGCAGCTCTACGCAGGCGACCGAAGAACGAGTTCCGTTCTTTGTACTGCCGCCACATATCGAGATGAAGGGTCCCATTTAGGTCCGGCATTTCAAATCCTTTGCAAAACAGTATGCTTCACTTTGACGCAAATCGCATTCAACCCATTGGCTGCTGGCACAGTCCTGGAACAGCAACCCAACCTGTGCTCCGCTTTACCGCGTAGCCTGTTGCTCCTGATTCAACCCCCAATCGACGTGGCCCGCTCGGCGCTCAGTGGCGGAATCAGATTTCAACCGATCGACTGATTCCGTCGATGAATCCGCCGGAAACTTCGATGGCTCGTACACACCGCTTTGCAGCGAAAGATAAGTCCTCTTTTTTGTTTCACCGAGTGATCAAGACTAAGTCTCTTATTTTCCTGACGACTCGCATCAGGCGCGGAAACCGCTCCCACATTGTGAACTTGAGGAGCTTTTCTGGAGTGAATTGATTTCGAAGGCTCATGTCGTCGTATTTCCCGGTCAAATCGACAAAGGCGAATTGCGCACAATTGCCCTTTTGGATACAGAACTGGTCGTAGGGGAGCGCGTAGATCGTAGCACCTACCGCCTCTGCGAAGTAAACAGCAAACGGGAACACCAGCGTCGGCTCAAACATAGTCTTATGCTCCCATGCCGATCGATTAAAATCGTCGCCGCCCAGGAAGCCACCAGCACGCACTTTCGGGTATACCCGAATCAGATCAATTGCGATGCCCTTCAGGGTATGATCAGCGTCTATATATGCAAGATCTAATTCGCCGTCTGGTATCTGCTCGATCACTTCAGTAGTCTTCCCCCGCAAGATCACTCTTTTGGCTGCGGCGAAGTCGGTCTTAGCCTTTGTTTCTTGGAAGAACTCCTCGAGGGCAGCGTCATCGTGATTTGCTGGCTTGTTCCAGTCGTTCAAGTGTCTCCACGGGTCGATCATGTAATAGGCAGTCAAACCCTCGCAATGCCGCAACACGTCCTTCGCGAAATCCCCTCGGTAGACGCCTATCTCTGCCATCCTTTGCGCCCCGATGGACTGTATGAATTCGACCCACAATTCTACCCTGGTTTGAGACTTGGAAATACACGTGGTGAGAACCTGTTGCGGGAAATCAGGCTGTCTAGATGTAGCCGCCATGAACTGGTCCGTCTCCGTTTGCGATTGATAGGGTTGATTTCTGCTTTTAGCCCCTATTAGCCGCTACCTGCACCGCAGCAGCCGGTAGCATGCGCGCGTGCTTCTCGAAGTGTACAAGCCGAGCGCACTTTGACGAAACCGCCCGGGGCAAGGCATTGATTGTTGACGAGATCGCATTATAAGCGGAGTTCATGCTCGCCATCAGCGAGAGTTGCAGAACGATGATCCCTTTTATTGGGGAGTACTCGCTTGATCCCGCGTGGGCGCCCGCCGGCCAGTTCGTTGTCTACTCGGGACCCGACATTGGCACCACCTTCTCAGTGAAAGCCGTCACGGCCGAGGCCGCAGCGCATCACTTGCCGGCTTTGACCCTTACTCGGGGGGCTCGACACCTGGCATTCCTGCCCGATGGACGGGCACTCATTTAGCTGCGAGGAGACATTCAACATAAAAATCTCTGGCTCATCGATCTGAAGACGGGCGCCGAGCGGCAGTTGACCAACCTCGCTCCGGACTTCGACATTCAGGACTTTGACATCTCCCCAGACGGTCGCGAAGTTGTCCTCGAACGAGTGCAGGGGCACTCGGACGTGGTGCGGCTGGATCTCCCCCAGCCATAATCCGGTTGCAACCAGCAGCGCGGTCGGGAGCTCGCTCTGATGGTGGAAGGTTCACGGGCAAACGGAAAGGGACTGGATCGTTGGCGTGACCATGCCTTAGCTCAAAACCCCGCGAGTCCCCCACGCTTCAAAAATCACGAACTGTGGGGCAGCCTCAGCCGTGGTGATACGAGGGTGGGCCAGCCCCTATGGACAAGTATTCGACGCTCGACCGGACAGTGCGAAGAAGAAGAACAGCTCGGCGTCACGCGACAAATCGTGCATCGGGATAAAAACCCGCCCTGTCTCTGCAAAAAATACAGGGACAAGGACGGGGCACCCGCGGATGAATAGCAGGAAAAGGCCGGGACGTGCCTCTCCGAACCCTTTCCGTCAATCACTCTCCGCCCAATTCCAGATATAACCTGAACACAATAATCTGCAGAGGACTCCGCCTGCAACGTAAAGATTCCTGATGATAGTCAGGGCCAAACTCGAATGAAGTCTCTCCTGACTCCAGCCATCTGGCTTTTGGCTGTCGCGGTCCTTCTGCATACGGGACTGGTCACTCCCAACCTCGCGCTCATCAACTTCGCCCTTAACGCCGCTTTGATCGCCGGTCTATTGATCGCCTGGCGATTCCACTCCAGCCGCGTCTTTTTTGCGCTGCTCGTGATATTCCTCTCCGAACGCGCACTTTCTTATTTTTCTACCGTGGATGCCGCCAGCGGCGCGCCGGGAAAGACCGCTCTCGCGGCCATAGGCCTGCTCTTACCGCTGAACTTTGTTCTGCTTTCGCTGGCGCAGGAAAAGGGATTCACCTTCTCCGCCATCGCGCCTCCCGCCTTGATGCTGTTCGTCGAGTCGGTCGTGGTCGCCGTTCTCTGCCGTCCTGGTTCTCTGGCGCCGATCGCGCACCGCGCTTTGCACCATCCAGCAGTTCCGCAACCTTTACCTTTCGCCACGGTGATTGCATGCGCGCTCGCAGCACTTATGCTTCTCATTCGATTCCTGCTATTCCGCAAACCCGCGGAGAGCGGACTCCTCTGGGCTCTGGTGGCTTCCTTGCTGTCACTCCGCTTTGGCGGCGGCGGACGCATACCTGATGCCTACTTCGCCACCGCAGCCTCGATCCTTGCGGTCTCCATCATCGAAACTTCCTACCTCCTCGCCTATCATGATGAACTCACCGCCTTGCCCTCGCGCCGCGCCTTTCACGACTCCTTGCTTCGCCTGCAGGCGCCCTATTCCATCGCGATGGTCGACATCGATCACTTCAAACGCTGCAACGACACCTACGGCCATGACACGGGAGATCAGGTGCTCCGCCTGGTTGCATCGCGCCTTGCTCGCGTGAGCGGCGGAGGACAGGCTTACCGCTGCGGCGGAGAGGAATTTGCTGTCGTCTTTCCCGGCAAGTCGACGCGCGATGTGATGGATCATCTGGAACAGTTGCGCGCCGTCATCGAATCCAGCAGCTTTCGCCTCCGCGCCAAAGACCGCAGAGAGGAGGCGCGCGGCCCCGACCGCCGCAATCCGCCAGCGCCGGCTCCAGCTCGAGCGGGCCTCCGGCAACTCTCGCACGCAACTGTTCCCACCGAACTCTCGGTTACGGCCAGCATCGGAGTCGCTTCCGCCAACCGGGAGCCTTCGTCTGCGGAAGAAGTGATCAAAGCCGCCGACAAAGCGCTCTACCGCGCCAAAGCAGCGGGACGGAACAGAATTGAAACCGCTTCCGCGCCTCGACGACGGGTTCGCAGCAAGGCTGCAGGTATCGCCTAGCCGATCTCAGGGGCTGTTGATGACCGGGGCAGGAGTAGCGCCATCGCCATCATCACTCGAAATCGAGGGCGAAAACGTTGGGGCCCGGACCGTACCATCGCGGGGGAAGGGCATGACGGCTCCCCGGGCTCCTACGTTGTTCGCAAACACCACCGGCCCGCGGACAGCCCGTGGCTAGGTGGAATCGAGCTTTCCGCACTGCCAGCGCGACGCCGACGCTTCACTCGGAAAATTTGCCAGGCCCGGGACGCGCCACGGGTGTCCAAGGCTTCGGGCCACATTTCCGAAGTCGCCTCAGTGCGGGCAAATTTGCGGATGCACTCGTCCCTCTGTTGCCAACGAGTTTTTCACCAAATCGCGTTGGCCGCGCAAAAAACTAAATCGCGTTACAAAACCCGAACACGAAACGTCGACGGCACGCGTCTAATCCGGCTCGCTTCAATGCGGATCGTTTCTTGTCCGGATTCGTTTCTAGCCGGATCGGGGATCCGTTCATCCCCAAAATTTACGAGCCTGCGATCAGTTCCACGCCCAGCGTAGCCAGAGCGATGTCTTCATTCGACGACAGCCCGCTGACCGCAACCGCTCCCACCACTTCGCCGTCTTTCCAAACCGGGATGCCGCCGCCCCACCCCACATATTTTGGATCACCGTAGTAGGAGATATCGTGACCCTTCTCCGGATGCTTTACCTTTTCTCCGATCTCCCTGGTGGGCTTGCGCTCGCGCGCCGCTGTCCAAGCCTTGTTCGTCGCCACTTGAACGGATGACACTGGCGCTCCATCCATCCGTGCCAGGCAAATAAGGTCGCCATGAGCATCGGCGACCGCAACCACCGCCGCCTTCTGCATCTGCCCAGCTTTTTCGACGATTCGATCGATGGCCCTCTTCGCCTCGGGGTAGTCGATGCTGTGGATGGTTCTCATGTTTGCTGAAGGACACGATCAAAGCTTGATCGCGACCCATAGGGCAGCGGCAAACCCAAGGGATTCCGCAAGCAACTGTTTCGAAAAAACTTTGGGCGGGAAAGTTAAACTTTCCCGCCCGTAGGGTTGCCATTCGAATCTAGAAAATGAACTTCAATCCGAACTGCACGACCCGGAAGGTGTTGTTCACCGTGTTGGTCACTACCCCGAAAGTTGAACTGGTTGCAGTTCCGTTTGGCGGTCCAAACTGCGGGTGATTGAAGAGATCAAAGATCTCGGCGCGGAACTCGACGTTCAGTCTTTCCATGATCGTTGTCCGCTTGAACACCGCGAAGTCGAAATTCACCACTCCTTGCTGGCGAAGCGTAGCATCGACGCGGGGTTCGTTGCCGAAGCTCCAGGGATTAACCGGTGTACTAATCGTGGGGTTATTTCCGCTGGGCGCAGTAAAGCAAGCTGTGTTGAACCATTCGTGCACTCTAGAGAGCGAACTTCCACCGATGTTCTTGTCGCACCCGGCGACGTAGTCAGGTCGAAGTGTTCCAATCCCCAGGCCCGCTGAGGTGAGGGCATCACCACCGCCCCAACTGATCTTCACCGGGAACCCACGCTGGAAGGTCGTAATGCCATCGAAGCCCCAGCCGGAGACCACGGCATTGCTAAACCCGCTCAAGCCGGAGAGGAATTTCTTGCCGTGTCCAAAGGGAAGATCAAGCACATAACTGGCAATCAGCCGTTGCGAGACGTCTTGCGAGGAAAGAGACCGCTCCCCATTCAGATTGTTCCAGTCCTGCACCGCTCCCACGCCTCCCGTGGTTCCGCCTTCCAGCCATGAGGTGAGAGTGTCAGTGTTGGACATCAGTTTCGAATTGGTATAGGCCACCAGCACAGTGCCACCGCTTTGGAAGCGCCGGGTCACAGTTGCCTGCAGAGCGTTGTAACTGCTGGTGCAGCAGCCGAGAGCGTTGAGGTTCAACCCCGCGTACTGGGGGAATGGCCGATCCAGTTGGCCCTGTATGAGCACGCCCGGCCCAAGGGAGCCCGGAAGGGCTTGGCTGAAGGGATACGTCGTAACTGTCTGCGCAATGGTCGGGGTAGCGGCTGGATTCGCCGCATATTGGCTGGCCGCCTGCGCGATGAAGCTGTCAGGAATCTGGTTGACGTTCGTATTGGACTGCTCAAGATGCACACCATGCGATCCGGCATACGCCACATCGGCGAAGAAACCGCCGGGCAGCTGACGCTGGAAGTCAAGATTATATTGCTCCAAGTATCCGTACTTCTGCACGGTATAACCGGTAGCCGAGAAATTGTTCTGGGTCAAAATGTACTGCGAGACATTCGGCTGCGGGTTGCGACCCGGCACGGGCGTTATATTGTCGGCTCCGGTTACGGGCACTCCCGACGTGGAATAGGTTCCCTGATTAAATGGTCCCACACCCGCGCAGACCAGGGTACCACCGCCCAGCGTAGGCTCGGCGCACGTATTTGTGTTGAGTGAGGCAGCGGGACTTACGCCGTGGTCATTGCTGGAGAAGAAGTTTGAAGTGGAACTGCTAACCGGATCCACATACGGATTGGCATTGAACGACACATAGTTCGGAATGAAGAATATGCCGTATCCGCCGCGAATTACAGTCTTGGAATCCAGCGCGTAGGCGAATCCAAATCGTGGCAAAACCTCTTTATAGGAAAGCGGCAAATTATTTCGGCTCGTATTCACACCGGTTCCCACCAGGAAGAGATCGCCTGGGCAAGAGCTACCAGGGGTCCCGTTGCACCCGGTTACAGACGCATTCGTAGCCGCCGGGTTGAAGTAAGTCATCTTGTCGTAGCGTTCCGACCAGGGACCTTGCAACTCGTAACGCACGCCCAGGTTCAAGGTCAGCTTGGGGGTCGCATGCCAGGTGTCGCCAAAGTAAAAGGCCCGGTAGGTCTGCTTGCCGGAAATTGGACCAGAAATTACCAGCGAACCGCTGGTCTGGTTGCCGAACGCGGCACCCTGCCCGTTGCCATACCCAAGCAGGAAATCCGCAAAGTCTTCGCCGTTACCCGCGCCAGCACCCTGTACGTTGCCCGCCCCTACGGTGCCAGGTGTGGCTGAAGTCCATGACCCACCGAAGGAGATCAAGCCACCGCCTGTGTTGGTTTGAAGGTAATTGTCGTAACCCTCTTCGAGTTGCATGCCCCAAACGTAGTTGTGGTGCCCGCGGATCATCGTTACCTGAGGCGAAACATTGAACTGCGTGTTGAAGTCGCCGATCGCGCTCTGTCCTTGGCTGCAACCGACCAGCGAATCATTCTGCCCGAAGCATGGAGTCAGCGGGGTGCGTTCCTCATTTGGAACCAGAGCGTTGTAAGCACTCGGCCAGCCCTCTTGGGTCACATCAAAGCCGCTATTAATGGGGTCGCGCAGATAAATGAACCGGCTGATACTAGCGTTCAGGTTAAATATGGTATTCGGACTGATGGCGTAGTTATAGCCGAGGGCCACACTCTTGCTCTTCGTGTTTTCCGCGCAACGGTCTTTGCAAAGTCCGGTTGCGAACGGATCCTGCGCTAAGCTGAGCAGCTTCCAATACGTGAAGCGTCCGAAAATGGTCTGCTTGCTGTTGATTGTCTGGTCCACGCGGCCCACATATTCGTTCGTGTCGCCGCCAGTGCTGGAGTCCTTCAGGAAGTTAAGAACAGTTCCTCCGGTCGTCGGATC
>Ga0187875_10000070_pt1 | contig 89104 bp, 79 predicted proteins | sample June2016WEW_17_1_2_FD_132978 | JGI IMG/M metagenome (GOLD analysis project Ga0187875, IMG submission 132978) | Peatland microbial communities from SPRUCE experiment site at the Marcell Experimental Forest, Minnesota, USA - June2016WEW_17_10 | ecosystem: Environmental > Terrestrial > Soil >... | reverse complement strand
TGCTCCCGGCCGCCTTGGTCGTGGATGCCTTCTTGGCCTCGGCGCCCTTGGCGGCCGCGGTGGCCTTGGCGGCCGCAGTAGCGGCAGCCTTGGCCGACCTGCCCTTGGCTCCACCGGTGGCGGCGGCCCGCGTGACCGCCTGCTCCGCCTCGCTCCCGGCCATGAGCGTGAGCTTGGCCGCCATCGCCATGATCCGGGACTTGCGCCGCGCCGCGTTGTTGCGGTGAAGGATGCCCTTCTCGGCGGCCTTGTCCAGAGCTTTGATCGCCGCGCGCAGCTCTTCCTCGATGCCGGCGACCTGGCCGCTCACGAGCGAGCGGCGGACCCTGCCGATCCGGGTCCGGACTGCCGAGCGGACGATGCGGTTGCGGACGCGCTTGCGCTCATTGGAGCGGATGCGCTTCCGGGCGGAGCGAGAGTTGGCCAAGATGACACCTGTTGACTAATGTCGGAAACTGGGCGCGTCCCCCCGACCAACGCCCGGGAGCCTGGAGTATAGCAATCGCCCTCCGGCACAGCCGGGTCACGCGCCCAGAATCGCTCTTCCCATGATCTTCATCCCCGCATACGCCAAGCTCAACCTCGCCCTGAGCGTGGTCGGAAGGCTCCCCGACGGCCGTCACGATCTCCGCTCGGTGGTCGTGCGCCTCGATTGGCACGATCTCGTGGGGATCGAGGTCGCCGGGGAGGGCACGGAGATCAGGGTGATCGTCTCCGGCCCGGCTGCGGCCGAGGTGCCCGTTGAGGACAACCTCGTGCTCCGGGCTGCCCGCTCCGTCCTCCCCGGCCGTCCCGAGGGTGGCATCCGGCTCTGGCTGGAGAAGCGGCTGCCCGCTGCGGCCGGCCTCGGGGGTGGTTCCGCGGACGCAGCGGCCGTGCTCCGGCTCCTGGGCGGCGCCGCCGGCTCTGCATGGGAACCCGGCATGCTCCGGCTCGCCGACACGCTGGGGAGCGACGTGCCGGCGTGCCTGGCCGGCGGCAGCCTCCTGGTCGGGGGGGCTGGCGAGAGCCTGGAGCCGATCCTCCACCCCCCGCTCGACCTCGCCGTCGCCGTCGCCGGGCGCAGCAGCACCGCGGCCACCTTCGCCGCCCTGACGCCGGACGAATGGCGCGGTCCCGAGCGGCCCGAGACGCTGGCGGTGCTGCTGGCTGAGGGGCGGCCGCTCGCGTCGGAGCTGTGCGGCTCCGACCTGGAGGCGGCCGCCTGCCGCGCCCATCCTGACCTTGCCGCCGGGCTTCTCCGGCTGCGGGGGGCGCTGCCGGGGACCGCCTGGCACCTCACCGGCAGCGGAGGTGCCGTCTTTGCTCTTGCCGCGGGGCCAAGCGAGGCGGAAGCGGTCGCCGCCCGCGCTCGGGACCTGGGATTTGCCGCGCGCGCGTGCCGGACCGTCGCCGCCTGACCGATCCAGGTCTGAGCGGATCAGGCCGCGAGGGCACGTCCCGGTGCCCCGGGTGCCACCGGCGCAGCCGCCTCTACTCGGGAGCGGGGGCCAGTGCAGGCTCCGGGTCGGGCTCCGACCCCGACTCCGACTCCGACTCCCACTCGTCCTCGTCGCCGGCGGGCAGCTCCGACGACTGCGCCCAGAGGCGAACCGTCCAGGCGAGCCCGATGCCGGCGAGCAGCAGGGCGGCGGCCACCACACCGAGGGTCTCGGCCTCCGACGACCAGACCGGGTTGCCCCCCAGCTCGCCCTGGGTCATCAGCAGGAGGCTGCTCACCAGGGCCCCGATCGCAGCGCAGGCGATCACGACGAGCGCCACGCCAGCGGCCACGATCACGACCCGGGCTCGGGAGACGTGGGCCAGGCTGAGGTCGGTGGTGGTCTCCGCACCCACCGCTCCACCGGCCTGCGCAAGCTTCGCCGGAGAGAGGGCACGGCGGCGCAACGACCACCCGGCGAGGGCGAGCGCCGCGAGCGGGAAGAGGGCGACATACGGGGAGACCCACTCGGTCGCGTAGAGGAGGGTGGCCTCCATCTGGTTTGGCCCGGGTGAGGCTCCCGCCTCCATGATCCCGGCGGCCACGTACGCTGTTGCGAGGAGGGCGATCGCCACGACGAGGCCGATCCCCAGGACCTCTTCGAGATCCCATGCTGCTCTGCGACGGCGCGCGACCGCCAGCTCCGGTTCGGTCCGGTCGTAGTCCACGGCTGGCGCTCCTCTCATGACCCGGGCGACGGGTGGCGCCGCATTTCTCAGGTGGAGCGGCAGGCCGCCACAGTGTGCGCCGTCGCGCCCCCGGGGAGTGCGCTCAGCTTCGCGACCGGCGTTCTCCCCGGGGCCGCGCCACGGCTCCACTACAATCCGACCTCGTGCCTGCGGCTGACACCGCCCTCTCCCGTCGACCTGGCATCGTTCGCACCGCCCGACAAGGATGCGATGGGTGGTCGCCGGCGGTCCCCGCTGAGCCCTCCCCATGACCCTGAGCCGTCCCGCCGACCAGGATGTCGTCGTGATCGGGGCGACCGGCGACCTCGCGGCCCGGAAGCTCCTGCCCGCGCTCTACAACCTCGAGCTCGAAGGGCTGCTCCCCGAGCACGGCGACGTCATCGGGGTGGCCCCGATGGACTGGAGCGACGAGCGATTCCGGAGCCACGCGGAGGAGGCGATCCGCAGCTTCTCCCGGACCCGCTTCGAAGCCCGCCGATTCGCCGCCTTCGCCGCTCGCCTCCACTTCGTCCCGGTCGGCCCCGACGGCGACCTCCGTCCCCTCCGGGCTGCCGCCGGGCGGCCGGAGCGGCTCCTCTATCTCGCCGTGCCCTCCTCCGCGTTCACCACCCTGGCCCAGAGCATCGGCACAGCCGGGCTGGCGGCCGGGACCAAGCTCGTGATCGAGAAGCCGTTCGGCCACGACGTCACCTCAGCGACCCGGCTCAACGCCGTCCTCCATGAGGTTCTCCCCGAGGACCGGATCTACCGGATCGACCACTATCTCGGCAAGGAGACCGTCCAGAACCTCCTCGTCTTCCGCTTCGGCAACTCCGTCTTCGAGAGGGTGTGGAACCGCGACGCGATCGCCCGCGTCGAGATCACCGTCGCCGAGTCCCTGGGCGTGGAGCAACGTGGCGCCTTCTACGAGGAGACCGGCGCCATCCGGGACATCGTCCAGAACCACATGTTCCAGCTGCTGAGCGTGACCGCGATGGAGCCGCCCATCTCCTTCGCGGCCGAGGCCATTCGCAACGAGAAGGTCAAGGTCCTGGACGCACTCCATCCGCTGGACCCGGGCGACGTCGTCCGCGGCCAGTACGCGTCGGGGAGCATCGACGGAGAGAAGGTGCCCGGGTATCGGGAGGAGGAGGGGGTCGCGCCCGGCTCCGAGGTCGAGACCTTCGCGGCGATGCGGCTCCACATCGACTCCTGGCGCTGGGCCGGCGTGCCCTTCCTGCTCCGCACCGGCAAGCGACTTGCGGTCCGCGACACCCGCGTCGTCCTCAGCTTCCGGGATGCTCCGCTCCACCTCTTCCGGGCGGTCGGTCTTCACGCCCTGGACAGCAACCGGCTGGTGATCCGCGTCCAGCCCGACGAGGGGATCTCGATCACCTTCGTCGCCAAGCGGCCCGGGCCCGAGGTGACCACCCAGCCGGTGGAGATGGACTTCAGCTACGAGGGATCGTTCAAAGCGAGCACGCCCGAGGCCTACGAACGCCTCCTTCACGATGCGCTGAGCGGCGACCACACCCTCTTCATCCGGGAGGACGAGGTCGAGCGGGGCTGGCAGGTGGTCCAGCCCGTCCTTGACCGGCCGCCGCCCGTCAAGATGTACCCCGCCGGGAGTTGGGGCCCGGCGGCCGCCGACCGCATCGCTCGCCCCGGGCATTGGCACGATGGTCCCTCCGGGGAGCCCCGCACCGCTTTTCGGCAGCGGTCATGACGACCCAAGGAGACGCGTGATGCCCCGGCTTGTGGGGATCGATCTTGGCGGCACCAGCATCCGGGCGGCCCTCGCCACCGGGCCCACCACCTACGCCGAGCGCGTGGTGCGCCGGCGAACGCCGGCCTCGGACGGCCCCGAGGCGGTGATCGCAGCGTGTGCCGCGGCTGCCCGCGACGCTGCCGGGGGCACCCCGGACGGCATCGCCATCGGGATCCCCGGCCCTCTCGACCCCGAGCGCGGAGTGGTCTTCGCCGCCCCCCACCTCCCCGGCTTCGACAACCTCCCGGCCCGGGAGATGCTCTCCTCCGCCGCCGGATGCCCGGTGGCCATACACAACGACTCGAATCTCGCCGGCTACGCGGAATGGGCCGCTGGCATGGGCCGCGGCGCCCGGACCTTCGTCTTCGTGATCATCGGCACCGGCATCGGCGGTGCGGTGATCATCGACGGCGCTCTCCTGGTCGGCAGCGCCGGTACCGCGGCCGAGGTCGGGCACGTGCCCTGCAACACCGACGGCCCGCTCTGCGGGCAGGGCCACCGGGGGTGTCTGGAGGGGATCGCGTCGGGTACGGGCATCGCCCGGTGCGCCGCGGCGGCCCTGGCGGCCGGCGAGGAGTCGCAGCTGCGCGGCATCACCCCTCTCGACGCCTCGGCCATCGCCGCCGCGGCCAGGGCCGGTGACCCGCTTGCGCACCGAGTCTTCGCCGACGCGGCACGGGCCCTGGGGCGTTCCTTCGGCGCCCTGGTCAACATCCTTGGCCCCGACGCCATCGCCGTGGGTGGAGGGGTTGGCAGCCACGTCGATCTTCTCGAAGCCCCGATCCGCGCCGCCATGGCCGAGATCGCCTTCGACGCCCCGCTGCGCCGCTGCCGCCTCGGACAGGCCGAGCTGGGGAGCGACGCCGGCCTGGTGGGCGCGGTCGCCTGGGCCGGTCGCACCTTCGATCGCCACTGAGGGGCGGCACCGACCCCGGGTCGCGCGCTCCGCGTGACTCGCCGCCTCAGGCGGCGGGGGGAAGGTGGCGCCGATCGATCTGCTTGCTGGCGGCCTGAGGGTTGCCCCAGGTCACGCTGCCATTCGGCCACACCATCGCCGTGGTCCGCGGGGGCCTCTCGGCGTGGATCTCTCCGCCCGCGATGTACACGGGCCGGTGCAGCCGGCGTGCTTCCGCCTTGGCGCACTGGAACAGCTCAATGTCGACGCGACTCGAAGTCTGTTTCACCGCTGTGGTCAACCTGGGACTCTCCGTTCGGGCATCCTCGGCCCGGTTGCTCCGTCAACTATATCACGTCGGCAAAGCTAGTTCAGGGGAGGTCGAGGCCCCTGATCCGGCCCCGCGGGGTGCCGCCGTCGCGCCGGTTTGCGCGCCAGTATCCCGGCCAGTTCCCGGGCCATGGGGAGCTCCTGCAGACGCTCGCGGGGTAGAGGCAGGGCCAGGGACCAATTCGGACTCTCACCCGTGCTCCCCGGCTGATTGGGTCGCTCCTGTACTTCGGCCACGTCTTCGAGGGTGGCGGCGAGCAGGGTGCACCGGGAGCTGGCCAGCCGCCGGTGGGCATGCACCACCGCGGCGGAGCTCGCCGCGTCGCGGGCTGGGCCCCCATCCTGCCGGAGGCGCTCCACCAGCTCCTCGGCGGCGGAGACGTCGCCGGGCAGCCCGATCCGGCCCCTCGCCCGCAGGTCGCTGCCGTCCCACAGCCCGGTGACGGTGGGCAGGTCGTGGGTGGTCACCGTCGCCAGCGCCTGGCGCGGCCACCGGACCGGGGGGCGGTCCTCGAAGAGGAGCACCACGTAGCTGAGGAGGCCTCGCCGGCGCAGCCGCATGCGAAATCCGGTGGGGACGGTTCCCAGGTCCTCGCCGATCACCGTCGCCCGGTGGCGGACCGACTCGAGGGCGACGATGCCGAGCAGGTCGTCGGCGGGGTACCCGACGTAGCAGCCGTCGCCCGGCCCTCGCCCCGCCGGGATGCACCAGAGCCGCTGCAGCCCCATGACGTGGTCGATGCGCAGGCCCGCTCCCTCATGGAGGTTGGCCCGAAGTGTCTCGATGAAGGGGGCGTACGCGGCGGCGCGCAGCTTCCAGGGATCGAAGGCCGGGATACCCCAATCCTGCCCGCGCGAGTTGAAGGTGTCGGGAGGGGCTCCCACCGTCACCCCGGGGATGACCAGCTCCTGCCAGAGCCAGGCGTCGGCGCCCCCCGGATGGAAGCCGACGGCGAGATCGCGGATCAGCGGCAGCGCAGCGCCAGCCTCTTCCAGTTGACGGTCCAATTGCAGCTGCACCCAGGCGTGGAACCGCACCCGCCCCGCCAGCTCTGACGCCGCAGCTCGGATCGCCGCGGGGTCGCGCCGCGCCAGCGGGCGCGGCCAATTGCGCCAGTCCTTCCCGTGGCGTTCCGCCAGGGCGCAGAAGAGGCCGAAGTCGTGGAGGCGGGGCCGCGCTGCCAGCGCCGCCTCCGCCTCGCCCCGGCGGGCGGCGCCGGCGAACTTCCTCTCGAGGGCGGAGGTCTTGAACAGGGCGATCTGGTCGCGATCGATCCGGCGCTCGCGGTTCAGGAGGCGGGCGGCGGCCGCCAGCTCGCTGACGTCGGTTTCTCCGCCCGCGCGCTCCGGGCGCAGATAGAGGGCGTCGAGGAAGAGCCGGCTGGTGGGGAAGTACGGGCTGGGCTCGATGGGAAGGAGGGGAAGCCCGGCGTGGAGCGGGTTGACCAGCAGCATCGTGGCTCCGAGCCCGGCCGCCCAGCCGGCGAGCCCGGCGAGGTCGGTGAGGTCCCCGATGCCCCAGCTCGCTCCCGAGCGGGTCGCATAGAGCTGGACCGCGAAGCCGAAGCCCCGCCGGGTGGGGAGATGGCAGCGGGGCGGGGTCACCACCAGGAGGCGGCTCCGGCCCCCGACGTGGAGGCGGTGGTACCCGAGCGGAAGGTCTGCGGGCAGCCGCTCACCGCAGGCCCGCGTGGAGCCGTCCTCGAGCTCGACCTCCCGAGGCGCCGCCGTCCCCTCCCCCTCGCGGCCGGCCTGTGGGCTCTCCCCCTGGACGACGACCATCGGCCGGTCAGCGTCCGGATCGGGACGGCGGCCATCGGCGCCGAGGGCGCCGAGCAGGGCGCCGATGGTCTCCTCGGACGCGCTGCGGCGGCTGCCGTCGGTGCTGACGTGATGGGGCAGCAGGCCCCAGGCTTTCGGACTCGGCGCGGTCATGGGCCCGTATCATCGCCTCGGATCGGTACGAGGAGACGGTATCGTTGGCCGCCGGAGGCGGTTGCGATCTGGCGCCGTCCCGAGGGGAGCCGATCCCCAGCTGGAGTCGCCCGCGTGGAACCGCGTCCCCGGCAGTCCTCGCCGCCGGCCGTCCCCGATGAGGGGCCGGCAACGGCCGCCACCCCGCATCGCTCGGCCGCCAGGCCGGGTCGGCCGGCCGCGGCGCCGATCGCGAGCCACCCGTGGCCGGGCCAGCATTTCCCGCTCGGCGCCCACTGGGACGGCAACGGCACCAACTTCGCGCTCTTCAGCGCCAACGCGGAGCGCGTGGAGCTGGTGCTGGTCAACCCCGACGGGAGCACGCGGGAGATCTACGAGCTGACCGATCGGACCGACCTGACCTGGCACGGCTACCTGATCGGGGTCGGTCCCGGGACCAGGTACGGCTACCGGGTCCACGGACCCTACGAACCGGCCGCCGGCCGCCGCTTCAACCCCCGGAAGCTGCTCATCGACCCCTACGCGCGGGCTCTCACCGGCGCCGTCGATTGGACGCCCGAGGTCTACGGCTACGACTGGAACCGGCGGATGACCGACGACGCCCGGAGCGAGCTCGACTCCGCCGGTCACGTCCCCCTCTCGGTGGTGGTTGACGACCGCTTCGACTGGGCGGGGACCCCCCCTCCCCGGATCTCGTGGGCCGACACCGTCGTCTACGAGACCCACGTTCGCGGCTTCACCATGCGCCATCCCAACGTGCCGGAGCACCTGCGGGGAACCTACGCAGGTCTGGGTCACCCCGCCGCGATCGGCCACCTGAAGGCCCTCGGCGTCACCGCCGTCGAGCTGATGCCGGTGCACGCCTTCCTCGATTCCGCCCGACTGCGCCAGCTCGGCCTGCGCAACTACTGGGGCTATGACACCATCGGCTACTTCGCTCCCGAGGGCCGCTACTCGTCGGCCGGCGACCAGGGCGGCCAGGTCGTCGAGTTCAAGCGGATGGTGCGTTCCCTCCACACCTCGGGCCTCGAGGTCTTCCTCGACGTCGTCTACAACCACACCGGCGAGGCCAACCACCTCGGCCCGACGCTCTCCTTCCGGGGCATCGACAACCAGGCGTACTACTACCTCGACCCTCACGACCGCCGCCACTACTGGGATGTGACCGGGACCGGCAACACCCTCAACGCGGGTGCACCTCAGACCCTGCGTCTGATCATGGACTCGCTGCGCTACTGGGTCACCGAGATGCACGTCGACGGCTTCCGCTTCGACCTCGCCTCGGTTCTCGCCCGCCAGTTCTACGAGGTCAACAAGCTCGCCGCCTTCTTCGACATCATCCATCAGGATCCCGTGCTCGCCGAGGTGAAGCTGATCGCCGAGCCGTGGGACATCGGGCCGGGCGGCTACCAGGTGGGCAACTTCCCGGTGGGATGGGCGGAGTGGAACGGCAAGTACCGCGACACGGTTCGCGACTACTGGCGGGGCGCGCCCATAGGCGTCGCCGACCTCGCCTACCGGCTCACCGGGAGCAGCGACCTCTATGCGGACGACGGCCGTGGACCGAGCGCCAGCATGAATTTCGTGACCGCCCATGATGGCTTCACGCTGCGCGACCTGGTCTCCTACGAACACAAGCGCAACCAGGCCAACGGCGAGGAGAACCGGGACGGCACCGATGACAACCGTTCCTGGAACTGCGGTGTCGAGGGCGAGACCGACGATGCCGCGGTGAACGAGGTGCGGCGGCGCCAGCAGCGCAACTTCCTGGCCACTCTCCTGCTCTCCCAGGGCTGTCCGATGATCCTCGCGGGGGACGATGTGGGCCGCACCCAGCAGGGCAACAACAACGCGTACTGCCAGGACTCTGCGCTCTCCTGGATCGACTGGCAGCACGACGACCCGATGCTGTTCAACTTCACCCGCCGGCTGATCGCCCTGCGTGGCGAGCACCCCGCTCTCCGCCGCCAGCACTTCTTCACCGGCCGGGTCGTGGGTGGAGGTCTCAAGGATGTTCGCTGGCTGCGGCGCAACGGCGTGGAGATGACCGACGAGGATTGGGGCAGCCACGAACGGCAGTCGCTCGCGATGATCCTCGACGGGGGTCTGATCTCCGACCGGACGGCGACCGGGGAGCGGATCGTCGACGACACGCTGGCGGTGCTCCTCCACTCGTCGGAGGATGCCTGCGCCTGGGACCTGCCACCCGGGACCTGGGACGTGATTCTCGACACCGCCCATCCAGACGAGAGGCCCGCCACCCGCGTGGTCCGCAGCCCGGACCGTCTCCATGTGGAGGGGCGGTCGCTGGTCGTCCTGCGGCTCGGCGAGCCGCCGGTCGCGGCCGTCGAAGAGGCCGCCTCGAAACCATAGCCGGGCGGATCCCCCCCGCCTCGGGCCGGCCCACGCATCATTGTCCGGCTGTGCTATTGGCCTCGCTGACCGGCTTCGCGTCTGGATTCGTCCAGCATTGGGGGTACCTGGCCGTATTCCTCCTCACCGGGATCGAGAGCCTCTGCGTGCCATTCCTTCCCGGCGAGACGGCGCTGCTCACGGCCGCAGCCCTCGCGGCGAAGCTGCACCTGGCCATCGGCGGGGTCATCGCGGCCGCCGCCGCCGGTCCCATCGTGGGAGGCAGCCTTGGTTACGCCATCGGGTGGTGGGGTGGATACCGCCTCCTGGTTCGTTACGGCGCCCGCGTCGGCCTCGGCCAACCCCAGGTCAAGGTGACCCACTACCTCTTCCAGCGCCATGGGGGCAGGGTCGTCTTCCTGGGACGGTTCGTCCTCGTCCTGCGCAGCTTCGCGGGGCTGCTGGCCGGCGCCGGCCGGATGCCGCCGCTCTCCTTCCTCCTCTTCAACGCGGCCGGTAGCGTGGTCTGGGCCACTGCCTACGGGCTCGCCGCGTACGCGGCCGGGAACGCGCTCCTCAGACTCAGCGGATGGGTTGCCCTCGGCTTCGGCCTCGCCGCTGCCGCGTTGGTGGTGGCCGGCCTGCTCCTGCTGCGCCGGCACTCGGCCCGTCTGGAGGCGCGTGCCGAGGAGGCGTTGCCCGGTCCGCTCGCGGGCTACCCCGGCGGTCCCCCGATCTGAAGCTCTGACCCACGTTGCCGGGGCGATCGCTCCATTGACAGCGAGGCTCAACGATCCTAGGTTGTGCGGGTTGGGCCGGCGGCTTGGCCGGCCGATGAGAGGAGGAGAGCAGATGGCCGGCGTCGTGGCCTTCACCAGCAACATCGAGGACCTCTCCACCCAGGAGGGGTACCAATTCGAATTCCGCTGCATGCGGTGCAACAACGGGTATCGCTCCTCCTTCCACCGCTCCCTCTTCGGGTTCGGAGGCCGGGTGGCCGCCATCGGCGGCGGCCTCCTGGGCGGCACCATCGGCGGCGACGTCGAGAGCGCCGGGTGGAACTCGAGCATGCTGATGTCAGGGACGGGGAGCCCGGCCAAGGACAAGGAGCTGGCGAAAGCGGCACAGGAGGTCCACGACCGCTTCTACCAGTGCAACCGCTGCGGCAAGTGGGTCTGCCGGGACGTCTGCTGGAACAATGACCGAGGTCTCTGTGTCGAGTGCGCCCCCAAGCTGGGCGAGGAGACCGCATTCATGCAGGCCCAGGCCCAGAGGGGCCAGCTGGAGGAGAAGATCCAGGCCCAGGACCTCACCCAGGGGGTCAACTACACCGACCAGGCGACCGGGCTCTGTCCGTCGTGTCACCAGGAGTCGGGTGGCGGGAAGTTCTGCCAGCATTGCGGCGCGCCGCTCGCCGCAGCGCCTGCGGCGACCAAGCGCTTCTGCGGCAACTGCGGAAGCGAGCTCACCGGCGGCATCAAGTTCTGCGGCGAGTGCGGCACCCCGGCGCCGTGATCGTCCCCGGCTGAGCTCCGCTGTGCACTTCCGGCTCACCGCCGCGAGCGGAGAGGTGGTGGACGAGGGGAACGGCATGGTGGCCGTCGAGGGGGGCGCCGTCACCGTCTCGCCCCAGCTCGGTCAGCCGCTGCGCATCGCCCCCGAGCAGATCACCGAGGTCAGCGAGCCGGCTCCCTACACCGTGGGCATCCGCCTCAGCGATGGCACCCTGGTGGAGCTCTCGCAGCTCGGCCCACTGCGCACCCAGCTCCTGGCCCAGATCGGGGATGTGCGCGTCGCCGACTCCCGGCAGGGCCTGGTGACCATCGGTTTCGGGGAGCGCCAGCGCTTCCACGGCGCGGTGAACGACGTCGATGCCGACATCAGCCTCTACGACGACGGGATCGTCGCCATCCCGGTGAGCGGGCTGCCCGTCCAGGTCCCCTACGCCCTCATCGCGGACGTCAGCACCGACCCCTCCGGCTACCGGATCAGCATCGGGATGGGCGACGCGGGAACCGTTGTGGTCCAGCGCCTCGCCCAGGTGACCTCCCAGTTCCTCACCCTGCTCCGGCAGCGCGCGACCGACGCCCGCGGGCGCACCGGCGCCTTCCTCCAGGCGCTGCTTCCCGGACTGGGCCCGCTGGCCCAGCGCCAGCTCGCCGGGGACCTTCGTGACGGAGTGGCCGTCCCCCGGGCGAGCCTCGACGGCATCGACCCCCAGGTGTGGCCGGCACTCGTCGGAGCTGCGGCGCTTCCCGAGCGGGCGGCGGGCGCGACGCTCATCCAGTCGCTCGGCGAGCCGGCCCTGGGATTCCACCAGATCTCCTCGGTGGAGGTGGCGGCTCAGGGGACCACGCACTTCGCCGAGGCGGGGCCGGTTCAGAGCAGCGGGCCGGGCCGCGGGCAGGGCACCAACTTCGGCCAGATCGAGCAGGGGATGGGGATGTTGATGGCGGAGCGCTTCATGGGCGTCCCCACGCCGGGATCAGGCGGGGGCGGCGCCCTCCTCGGAGGGCCTCCCGGAGGCACCTCCGGCATGGGGATGGGCATGCCCGGGATGGGGATGGGCATGCCCGGGATGGGGATGGGGTTCGGCGCCCCCTACGGCGCCATGGGCGGCATGCTCGCGATGCGGATGATGCGGGGCGGCGGCGCGTGGTCGCGGGGGGGGCAGGCGCAGGCTCAGTCGATGTTCCGTGTTCCCGAGGCGCCGGCCGACCCGAAGGGCCAGACCGCGGCGCACACCGACCTCGACAGCCTCACCGTTGGCGGCGACCAGCCCACCATCGTGGCGTTCCTGCTCGCGCGCACCGGGGCGGGTGCGTTCGTCTACGAGTCCCTCAACGTCGACGAACACGCCACCTACGTCTTCCGCGACCCGTCCCTGTCCCTCTCCCAGCTCGACCTCGCCCTGATGCTGATCGGCTTCCACATCGAAGTCCTCGCCGGCGACTTCTCGGGCTTGGGTTCACGCTACGCGGTGGCGGTCCAGCAGCTCCCTCACCTGTCCCGCCTGGCCGCCGCCTTCCGCGGCCGCGCGATCCATGGGGACGGGTGGGAGACCCAGCTCCGCCAGCTCCTCGCCTGAAGCGTGCCCCCATGCCCCTCTGGCGCCCTGATCACGAGGGGCGGCCAGGCCGGGAACCCGTGCATCCTGTTCAGGTTCTGAACCCCGCGATCCGGCGCTCTGATCGCAGCGGACGGGGTGCGCGTGATCGTGCCCGTCTCTATGATGGGTCGGCCTGGAGTGATGCCGTCCCGGAGGTGAGAGCTTGAAGATCATCGACGCCAAGGTGATCATCACCTGCCCGGGGCGCAACTTCGTGACCCTCAAGCTCACCACGGACGACGGGGTCACCGGGGTCGGCGACGCCACTCTCAACGGCCGCGAGCTCGCCGTCGCCAGCTACCTCACGGATCACGTCTGCCCTCTGCTCCTGGGCCGGGACGCCTCCCGCATCGAGGACACCTGGCAGTACCTCTACAAGGGCGGCTACTGGCGCCGCGGCCCCGTCACCATGACCGCGATCGCGGCCGTCGACACCGCACTCTGGGACATCAAGGGCAAGGTCGCCGGCCTGCCCGTGTATCAGTTGCTGGGCGGCCGGAGCCGCGACGGTGTCACCGTCTACGGGCACGCCAACGGCGAGACCGTCCCCGAGGTGCTCGACGAGGTCGCCCGCTTCCTGGACCTCGGCTACCGCGCGGTCCGCGTGCAGGTGGGCATCCAGGGGATCAGCTCGATCTACGGGGTCAGCACCGACACGGCCCATCACGAGTCCGGGTACGTGCCCGCGGCGGCGACCACGGCCGAGGGGTCGGATTGGTCGACCGCTCGCTACCTGCACCAGATACCGGCGCTCTTCGAGGCGGTCCGGGCGCGGTTCGGCTTCGACTTTGCGCTCCTCCACGACGCCCACCACCGGCTGACCCCGATCGAGGCCGCCCGGCTTGCGCGGCGGGTCGAGGAGTACCAGCTGTTCTGGCTCGAGGACCTGGTACCGGCGGAGCTGCAGGAGGGATTCCGGATCATCCGGCAGCACACCACCACGCCCCTTGCGGTGGGGGAGGTCTTCAACTCCATCTGGGACTGCCAGCAGCTCATCACCGAGCAGCTCATCGACTACATCCGGGCCGACGTCGTCCACGCCGGTGGGATCACCCACCTCCGGCGCATCTTCCAGCTCGCCGAGCTGTACCACGTCCGCAGCGGCTCCCACGGAGCCAACGATCTCTCCCCCGTCTGCCTCGCCGCCGCGCTCCACATCGACATCTCCATCCCCAACTTCGGCATCCAGGAGTACATGCGGCACTCCGCGGAGACCGACGAGGTCTTCCCGCACTCCTACCGCTTCGCGGACGGCTACCTGCATCCCGGCGAGGAGCCCGGCCTCGGGGTCGACATCGATGAGGATCTGGCGGCGCGGTACCCGTACCAGCGCGCCTACCTGCCGACCAACCGCCTGGTCGACGGGACGGTGCACAGCTGGTGACGTCCCACCTCGAGATTCCGCAGTCCGGAGCGCTGGACTTCCTGTCGCTGGGGGCCCTGGTGATCCGTCTCGATCCCGGCGACGTCCCCTTCCAGAAGGCGACCGAGTGCCGCATCCACGTGAGCGGAGCGGAGTACAACGTGGCCGCCAACCTGGCCAGCTGCTTCGGCCTGAAGACGGCGGTCGCCTCCGCCTGCGTCGACTATCCGATCGGCCAGCTCGTCGCTGAAAGGGTCCGGGCGATGGGCGTCAGGGGCATCTACCGCTGGTCAGCGCACGATGGGGTCCGGGGTCCCAACATCGCCACCGTCTACAGCGATCGCGGCTTTGGGATCCGTCCACCCGTCGTCTTCTACAACCGGGCGGGTGAGGCCGCGGCCCTGCTCGGTCCCGGAGACTTCGACTGGGACGAGATCTTCGGAGAGGGTGTCCGCTGGTTTCACTCCGGCGGGCTCTTCGCCGCGCTCTCCGAGTCGACGAGCGACCTGATCATCGAGGGGATGCGCGCCGCCAGGGCGGCCGGCGCCGTGGTCTCGTTCGACCTCAACTACCGGGAGAAGCTCTGGGCCACTCGCGGAGGCCAGCAACAGGCGCAGGCGGTGATCGGCCGGATCGTGGAGAGCGTGGACGTGCTGCTGGGTAACGAGGAGGACGTCCAGCAGGCGCTCGGCATCTCCGGCCCCGATCCCGGCCCCGGGGGCAGCCTGGAGGCGAAGGGCTTCGTGGGCCTGATGGAGCGGGTGCGCGAGCGCTACCCGAACCTGGCCGTCATGGCGACCACTCTGCGCGATGTCCGCTCCGCGAATCACCACATCTGGAGCGCCGTGGCCATGATCGGAGACGAGACCTTCGCGGCTCCGAGACGCGACCTGGACGTCTATGACCGCGTGGGCGGCGGCGACGGTTTCGCGGCGGGGTTCGTCTACGGTCTGCTCGCCGGGGAGCGGCCTGAGCAGGCGCTGCGCCTCGGATGGGCGCACGGCGCCCTCGTCACCGGATACCCGGGCGACACCACCATGGCGACGCTTGCCCAGGTGCGCGCGGTTGCGGCGGGGGGCGCCGCGCGGATCCAGCGATAGGGGGCGGGAACCTCCGCCATCCAGAGAGGAGCTTCTGTGGCCAGGATCGATCTCCACCCGGATCGCCTGCTCCCGGCGGAACCGGCGCAACGAGAGGTTGCCCGGCGGCTCTACGAGCAGGTGTGCGGGCTGCCGATCATCTCGCCCCACGGGCACGTGGACCCGGTCCTCCTCCGGCAGAACCTACCCTTCGACAATCCGGCGGCGCTGTTCATCACCCCGGACCACTATGTCACCCGCATGCTCCACGCCCACGGCGTGCCCCTCCCCGAGCTGGGCATCCGCAGGCGCGATGGCGAGGGCGTCGTGGCCGACCCCCGCGAGACCTGGAGACGGCTGTGCGAACGGTGGGACGCCTTCCGCGGCACTCCGTCCCGCGCCTGGCTCGAGGCGGAGCTGGTCCAGGTCTTCGACGTACCGATCCGCCCCTCCGCGGCTGATGCGGACCTCATCTACGACCGCCTCATGGAGCGCTTCCCACTCCCGGAGTACCGGCCGCGGGCCCTCTTCGACCGCTTCGGAGTGGAGGTGCTGGCGACCACCGACGACCCCTGCAGCGACCTCTCGGCCCACCGCAGCCTGCGTGAGGATCCCTCCTGGAAGGGGAGGGTGGTGCCGACCTTCCGGGCCGACGCCTACCTCGACCCGTCCATCCCGGGGTGGGCCGGTCGGGTCGAGCAGCTGGGCAGCGTCGCCGCCCTCGACACCTCCGCATACCGCGGCTACATCGATGCCCTGGAGTCCCGGCGGGCGTTCTTCAAGGCCCAGGGGGCCACCGCGACCGATCAGGGCCCGCCTGACCCCGGCTCCCTGATCCTGGCGCCGTCCGAAGCGGCGCAGCTCTTCGCCAAGGCCCTGCAGGGCAGGGCCGCCCCCGAGGAGCAGACGGCCTTCCGGCACCACATGCTCTGCGAGATGGCCCGCATGTCCTGTGACGACGGCCTGGTGATGCAGCTGCACCCCGGTGTCTGTCGCAGTCACCACCTGCCGACCTGGCGCGACTTCGGCACCGACATCGGGGCCGACATCCCGGTCGCCATCGAGTTCACCCGCGCCCTTCAGCCCCTGCTCGAGCTGTACGGGACGCACCCCAACTTCCGGATCGTCCTCTTCACCCTCGATGAGACCACCTGGTCGCGCGAGCTGGCGCCGCTCGCCGGCTTCTACCCGTCCGTCTACCTCGGGGCTCCGTGGTGGTTCCTCGACACGCCGGACGCGATGCTCCGCTTCCGGGCGGCGGTCACCGACACGGCCGGTTTCGCCAAGACGAGCGGCTTCGTCGACGACACCCGGGCCTTCTGCTCCATCCCGGTGCGCCACGACACGGCACGCCGCATCGACTGCGCACATCTGAGCCGGCTCGTGGTCGAGCATAGGCTGGACGAGGACGAGGCGGTGGAGACGGCCAGGGACCTCGCCCACCGGCTCCCGCGCGAGGTCTTCCGCCTTTGACCCGTCTCAGCCGCCGGAGCTGGCCGCAGGCCGGGCCGCCGCGGACGGTCCGCACCGTCCACCTCGGGCTGGGCGCCTTCCATCGTTCGCATCAGGCCTGGTACACCGAGCACGCCGCCGGCGCCGAGCCCTGGGGGATCGCCGCGTTCACCGGTCGGAGCCCTGAGGCGGCGGCCCTGCTCAGCGCTCAGGACGGCCTCTTCACGCTCGTCGAGCGGGGTCCGGAGCTGGACCGCACCGAAGTCGTGGCCAGCATCAGCGCCGCGCATGACGGCGACGACAGGCGGACGTGGTCGGCGTACTTCGCGTCGCCACGGGTGGCGGTGGTGACCCTGACGGTCACCGAGGCCGGATATCACCTGGACGGCGGCGGGCACCTCGACCTCGGTCACCCCGAGATTGCCGGCGACGTGGAGCGCCTCCGCGAGGCCCGCTCCGAGTCGAAGCCCCTGCGGATGGCGCGGGTCATCGCGCCTCCCGTCCGGACCATGCCGGGGCGCCTCGTTGCGGGCCTCGCGGCGCGCCGCCGCGCCGAGGGCGGGCCGATCACGGTCGTTCCCTGCGACAACCTCATGGGCAACGGCGCCGCGACCCGCACCGTGGTCCTCGAGATGTCCGAGGTGGTCGACGACGGACTGGCGGGATGGATCTCGGAGACCGTCTCGTTCGCCTCCACGGTCGTGGATCGGATAACCCCGGCCACGACGGCCGGCGACCTGGCGTCGGTGGAGCGGGCCACCGGCCGTGAGGACCGCTGCGCCGTGGTCACCGAGCCCTTCAGCGAGTGGGTGCTCTCCGGGGAGTTCCCGGCCGGCCGGCCCGCCTGGGAGAGCGCGGGCGCGCGCTTCGTGAGCGACGTCAGGCCCTTCGCGGAGCGGAAGTTGTGCCTCCTGAACGGGGGTCACTCCCTGCTCGCCTATGCCGGCTCCGCGCTCGGCCATTCCACGGTCGCCGATGCCGTCGCCGACCCGCGCTGCCGGGCATGGCTGGAAGGGTGGTGGGACGGCGTCACCCCCATCCTCGGGCTCCCCGGCGACGAGATTGCCGGGTATTGCGCGGCACTCCTCGCTCGCTGGAGCAACCCGCGGATCGGTCATACCCTGAACCTCATCGCCCGCGACGGATCGCAGAAGTTGCTCCAGCGGGTGCTCCCCGTGATCCACCGCTACCGGGCGGTCGGAGACCCCCCCCCACCGGGCGCCGCCCGTCTCCTCGGCGCCTGGCTGGCCCACCTTCGCGGCTCCGGCGCCGAGATCGACGACCCCCGCGCCCCGGAGCTGGTCCCCCTCGCTGCCGGCGAGCCTGCAGAGGCGGCGCGAAACGTGCTCGAGGCCCTGGAGCCCGGTCTGGGTGCGGACGGCGCCTTCGTCCGGCAGGTCGCCGCGACCTGTCAGGAGCTCGAGAGCATGGGTGGGTAGAAGCCGCCGGGGGCACAGCATGGACGTCAGAGCACTTGGGCGTGGTCATCGTGTTCAAGTCATGAATGACATTTTTTGCAAGTCCGCAGTGAGCACCGGCGAGTTCCCGGGCATCGTGCATCCGGGTATCGCGGATGCGCGATGATGGGGTGCCGGCGCGGCCTACTCGCAGCTGGAGGTCGGCCGCGTGGTCCATCGCAGCCCCAACCTCAAGCTTCAGGAGGTGGAGCTGGGGACTCCTCCAGGACCGTCTGAGGCTGCCCGTCTACCTCGTCCGGGACGCCGCTGCCGGCGCCCTCGCCGAGTACGCTCTCGGAGCGGGCCGTGGCGTGTCGGACATGCTGCTCGTGGTGATGGGGGTGGGAGTGGGGAGCGCCGTCATCAGCGGCGGCCAGGTCCTGCGGGGGGCCCATGGGGCCGCTGGGGAGATCGGGCACATATCGATCGACCCCGCCGGGACGATCTGCGGATGCGGTGGTCGCGGCTGTGTCGAGACCTTCGCCTCCGAGACCTCCATTGCCCGTCGCTACACCCTGGCCGCCAAGGAGGCGATCCTCGCGGAGGAGGTGATCGCCAGGGCAACAGCCGGAAACCCCGCCGCGGTGCGCGTCTGGAACGAGGCCCTGGGTGCCCTCGCAACGGTGATCGCCACCGCTGTGGCGCTCATCGACTGTGAGCTCGTCGTCCTCTGTGGAACCATGGGAATCCCGTCGGAAGCCCTCGCACCACTCGGCACCCTGCTCGCCGCCAGGATCAATCTGGTCCAGCTACCCCGCGTCGACGTGGGCGGGTTGGGCGGCGACGCCGGCCTTCTGGGAGCCGCGGCCATCGCCTTCGAGCGAAGCGGCGCAGGCAACGTCATCCGCGTGTGGCGGGGGTCCGGTCGGTAGCTGGCGAGCTCTGCCGGAGGGCGTGACGAACTCGGCGTGGCCGAACGGGGGACCACGCCAGCGCATCCCCCGCGACGTGATGCAGTGGTCGCATCCACGTTCGGGGTCATGCCCCGAACCGTGGAGGCAGCTTGTGGCACAGCCCAGAGGAACCGTGAGACACACGACGCGTGCAGCCGCGGCGCCGCCCAGCGCATGCGCACTGGTCATCTCTCGGCTCACCGGTGCGCGACGAGAGCGCGGACGCGTGCCTTCTGATTCCGGCCTGAGCCGTGTATAATTGTATGTAGCGCAAACGAACGACCACTGGTTGTTCACACCTTTGACAACCGGCCGGATGCTGGGGACATCTAGAGGGAGATGACTGATGTTTGAGCCGAGCCGCGAAGACCTTTTCACGTTCGGGCTCTGGACGGTCGGATGGCAGGGTGTCGACGTGTTCGGCGGTGCGGTGCGCGAACCCCTGGATCCGGTGGTGACCGTGACCCGGCTGGCCGAGTTGGGAGCCTACGGGGTCTGCTTCCACGATAACGACGTCTTTCCATTCGGCGCCTCGCCGGTCGAGAAGGGCCATGCGATCGGGCGTTTGCGCCAGGCGGTGGAACGCGCCGGGTTGGTGATCCCCATGGTCACCACCAACCTCTTCTCGCACCCGGTCTTTCGCGATGGTGGGTTCACAGCCAATGACCGTGAGGTGCGCCGCTTTGCGCTCCGCAAGGTGCTGGACAACCTCGATCTCGCCGCTGAGCTGGGCGCGGAAACAGTGGTCTTCTGGGGAGGCCGCGATGGCGCTGAATCCGGGGCTGCGAAGGATGTTCGCGCCGCGCTTGACCGCTACAAGGAGGCGTTCGACCTCCTCACCGGGTACGTCATCGAGAAGGGCTACCAGCTCCGATTTGCCGTCGAGCCGAAGCCCAACGAGCCGCGCGGGGACATGCTCCTCCCCACCATCGGGCACGCGCTGGCCTTCATCAACGAGCTCGAGCATTCAGAGATGGTCGGGCTCAACCCCGAGGTCGGTCACGAGGAGATGTCGGGGCTCAACTTCGCTCATGGGCTGGCTCAGGCGCTCTGGCATGGGAAGCTCTTCCACGTCGACCTCAACGGTCAGAACGGGCCGCGCTACGACCAGGACCTTCGATTCGGTGCCGGGAACGCCCGGGGCGCCTTCTGGACCGTCGACATCCTCGAGTCGGGCGGCTACAAGGGACCTCGCCACTTCGACTTCAAGCCACCCCGTACGGAGGACCTCGACGGGGTGTGGGAGTCGGCGGCCGGGTGCATGCGCAACTACCTGATCCTGCGCGAGCGTGCCCGCGCCTTCCGCGCCGACCCCGAGGTGGTCGCGGCCAGCAAGGCGGCCCGCCTCGACGAGCTGGCCGAAGCCACCCTTGCCCCCGGCGAGACGCTCAGCTCGATGCGCGCCGAGGCCTTCGACCCGGACGCAGCCGCGGCCCGGGGCTGTGGTTTCGAGAAGCTGGACCAGCTCGCCCTGGACTACCTCTATGGGATTCGCTCCTAGCCTCGCAACCCAGCCCCCGTCGATCTGGACAGCTCGATGAGTTCGAGCGCGCTCGTCGGCATCGATATCGGGACATCGTCGGCCAAGGGGGTGGCCGTCGATCCGGCCTCCGGAAGGGTGCTGGCCAGTGCGGAGTCCACGTATCCCGTGAGCTCACCTCAGCCCGGCTGGATGGAGCAGCCGCCCCAGCAGTGGGTGGCGGCAGCCCGCGAGGTGCTCGACGGCCTCAAGAACGACGTGACTGAGATCCTCGGAATCGGCTTCTCCGGTCAGATGCATGGGCTCGTCTGTCTCGACGCTGCCGGTGAGGTCATCCGCCCGGCGATTCTCTGGAACGACCAGCGCTCTGCGCCACAGTGCGCCGCACTCGAGGAGGGCGGCGGCCGCGACCGCCTCGTGAAGCTGACCGGCAACCGGGCCCTGCCCGGATTCACCGCCCCCAAGCTGCTCTGGATGCGGGAGCAGGAGCCGGCGGCCTACGCCCGCATCCGGCAGATCTCCCTGCCCAAGGACTATGTGCGTGACCGCCTCATCGGGGGGCATCGAAGCGATGTCGCTGATGCCTCGGGCACACTCCTCCTCGACGTGGCCCGTCGCCGTTGGAGCGCCGAGCTGATCGCGGAGTTGCAGCTCTCGCGCGACTGGCTGCCCGACCTCGCCGAGAGCTGCGATGCGGTGGGGATGCTCGACGGTGTCCCTGTCGCGGCAGGTGCCGGCGACCAGGCCGCGGCGGCCGTGGGCGCCGGGATCACCGGGCCCGGCCCTCTGTCCGTCGTCCTCGGCACCTCCGGGGTGGTGCTCGCCGGGACGGATCGCTTTCTGGATGACGGCGAGGGTCGGGTCCATGCCTTCTGCCATGCCGCGCCGGAGCGCTGGCTGGTGATGGGAGTGATGCTGGCGGCGGCGGGGTCGCTGGCCTGGTTCCACGACACCCTCCTTCCCGGGGTCGACTACGACGCGATGCTCGAGGAAGCGGAGACCGTGCTGCCCGGGTGTGATGGCCTGGTCTTCCTGCCCTACCTGGCCGGCGAGCGGACGCCGCACTTCGACCCGGACGTGCGCGGCGCGTTCTGCGGACTGACTCTCGGCCACCGGCGGGGGGCGCTGACGCGGGCGGTCTTGGAGGGGGTCGCCTTCGCACTCGGCGACTGCCTCGACGTCGTCACTGACGTCGGGGTCACCGCCGACCGCGCCCGCGTTTCGGGAGGTGGCTCGAGAAGCCGCCTCTGGCTGCAGATCGTCGCCAGCGTGCTGCAGCTGCCCATCGAGATCATGGCCACCGATCAGGGTTCAGCCTTCGGGGCGGCGCTGCTCGGCGGCGTCGCAGCGGGCGTCTACGGTGATGCTGACCAGGCCGCCGCCGCCTGCGTGCACGTGACCGATGTCGTTGATCCCGTATCCGCGTGGGTCGAACCCTATCGGGAAGCGCGCCGTCGTTTCCGCGAGTACTACCCCGCCCTCCGCACCATGAGCCGTCGACCCACCCCTTCGATCTGAAACGGGTCGCGGGCCCGGGCCCACGGATTCACGCCGGCGGCTGGCCCCCCCGGGTCACGTGGACGCCGTCTCGGCAACCCGTACCGGCACCAGGGTGGGATCGTCCAGGACCCGCGCCAGCGCCAGCTCCGCGGCCCCGAGCAACGGGGCCTCGGCCCCGAGCCGTGCCGACCGGATCTGCACCACCTCGAGAGCCGGGGCCATGACCCGCACCTGCAACTCGGCCCGCACGGTCTCCTCCACCAGGGGCCACATGTTGCCGAGAAACCCGCCGAGTATCACTCGCTGCGGGTTGAAGGAGTTGATGAGCGCGGCCAGGCCCGCGCCAAGCCACCGGCCAACCTCGTGCACCGCGGCGAGGGCCACCGCATCTCCGAGCGCCGCGTCGCTCAGGAGCCGGACGACCGCTTCCGGCCGGTACACCTTCTCGGCGCTGCCGGCCCGCCGCAACAGGGCGGGACCCCCAATCTCGGTCTCCCAGCATCCGACGGCTCCACATCGGCAGCGCACGCCCTGGGGGTTGACCTGGATGTGCCCGACCTCTCCGGCACATCCAGCCGCTCCGACCAGGGGCCGGCCGTCGATGACCAGACCGCCCCCCACCCCCACGTCGTTGGACAGGTAGATGAGGTGGTCCACCCCCATGCCGACCCCCCACTTGTGCTCCGCCACGGCGCCGAGATCCGCCTCGTTGGCGATGACAACCGGCAGGTTGGACCCGACTCGCTCTGAGATGAGGAGACCCAACGGCACGTCGCGCCATCCCAGGTTGGGAGCGAAGTGCACCAGTCCGTCGGCGCGGCGGACCACGCCAGGAATCGCGATCCCCAGTCCGGCGATCCAGCAGCTCGGGGGGATCGAGGAGCGAGCGGACTGAATCAGCTTGGCGACGTCCTCGACCGTCTGCTCGGCGGCCAGGCGGCGTGGCCGGTGGGTGACCCGTTCCAAGTGGAGGATCTTGCCTCCCAGCCCGACAACGGCGGCGGATAGCGAGTTGACCTCGATGTCGGCGGTGATGGCCACCGCGCCCTCTGGGTTGGGACGGGCCACCAGCGACGGGCGCCCCGGGGAGCCGAGGCGGGCGGGGTCTCCCACCTCGACCAGGCCCCGCGCGCAGAGATCGGCGAGCAGCTCCCCGATCGTGCTCCGGGTCATCCCCAGGGCGCCGCCGATCTCGGACCGCGACAGCGCTCCTGACTCATGGAGGTGGCGGAGCACCAGGCTCAGATTGTGCCGCCGGACCGATTCGGGAGAGGCCACGGGAGTCATGGGGCGGAAATATGAGGGAAGGGCATGGGGATTCGCGTCATGCGCAGCCGAGGCCGCGCGGACATGGGATGGCGGGGCGCTGGTCGGGAGGGCGCGTTGATCGGATCACCCCCACGCCGGTCAGGACGCTTGCCTCGACAGGCTCCATCCCGCCGCGAGCAGCTCGGGGGCAGGTGGACCCACGGTGGTGCGCTCGCGGGCGGCGTCCAGGGCGAGCCAGATGGCGCCCACCATCTGACCGCTCCTCTCCAGCTGGCTGTGCACGATCTCCGCGGCGCGCGCCGCAGCGGGCACTGCCCGGTGCCCCACGGTCTCGCGCAGTGGCCCCAGGATCACATCGCCGGCGTTGAAGAGCGGACCCGCGACGATGACGCGTTGGGGACTCAGGAGATTGCAGAGGTCGGCGACCACCAGCCCGATGGCGCGCCCCGCGTCGGCGAGTGCCCGGTGGCAGCGCATGTCACCCTGCGCGGCGAGCTCGATCACCCCGGAGACGTCGAGCTGATCGCCATACCCGTCGCGCAGCGGGTCGAGGAAATGCGGCGCTCCCACCACCACGTCGAGGCAGCCGCGGTTGCCGCAGGGGCAGGTCTGGCCGTGCGGATCCACGGTCACATGGCCGATCTCGCCGGCGGTTCCGGCCGCGCCCCGGTGCAGCCGTCCGTTCAGAATGACACCAGCTCCGGCGCGCTCGTCCACGTGGACGTAGATGAGGTCGGTGAGACCCCGCCCGGCGCCCTGGCGCAGCTCGCCGAGGGCGCCGAGGTTGCAGTCATTGTCGATCACGACCGGCAGCTCGAACACTCCTTCCAAGACGGCGCGCGGATCGAGCGCCGCCCAAGGATGGGAGTTCGCTTGCCCCCCGAACCGTCCCGAGGCCCTGTCGATGGGGTAGGGGAGTCCCACCCCGATCTGACGCACGTCCGCCGCCGGCACGGCGGTGCGCTTCAGCAGTCGGATCATCATCGCCTTCGCCTCCGCGCAGCCCTCCTCTGCGCCGAAGTCGAGGGGGAGCCGATGCTCCTCGTCCGCAAGCACGCGTCCGCCCAGATCGGCGACCCCCACCCGGACGTGACTGTGTCCGTAGTCGACCCCGACGACGGCTCCGGACCTCGCGACGGTGATCTCCAGGCTTCCGCGGCCACCGAGGCCCGCAACGTCGCCGCGGACCAGCCCCTGACGCCGCAGCTCAGCCACCAGATTGGAGACCGTCGCGCGTGAGAGCCCGGTACGGCGAGCCACCTCGGCCTGGGTCAGGCCGCCCTCGGTGCTGATGATCTCGATGACCCGGCGTAGGTTGGCCTCTCGCAGGGCGTGGAGTGCGCCCCCCGGCCACCGGCTCGGCGATGCCGACGTTGCGTCGCCATCATCGACGGGGATCATGCCCGGGATCGCGCGCCCCCGCGGGAGAGGACGTCGATGGTTCCCGCCGCCAGCAGCACGACGGCGATGAGAACGTCGACCCACTCGGATGTCACTCCCAGGAGGTAGAGGCCATTGTAGATGCCCCCGATGACCACGCCCCCCAGGACCCCGTGGATGGTCTTGCCCCGACCCCCGAACAGGCTCGTGCCGCCGATGACGGCGGCGGCCACCGCCAGCAGCACGTAGCTGTTGGCGGACTTGATGATGTTGGTGGTGAGGAACACCTGCCAGGAGGCGAAGAGGATGCCGGCGATCCCGGCGGTCAGGGCGGCTAGGACAAAGCACCAGGTCCGGACCGAGGGAAGGCTGACCCCGGCACGGCGCGCCGCCTCCGGGTTGCCGCCGATGGCGTACACGTAGCGGCCGAACCGGGTTCGCTGGAGCAGCATGGTCCAGATGAAGAGCACGGCGAGGACGATCGGGATGAGGTAGGGCACCCCCTCGATGACCCCGAAGTGCGCCCGGTTCTCGTTGCAGAGCACGACAACCACGACCCCCGCCACGGCGAGGCCGGCGATTTTGATCGCGGTGAAGCTGGCGGGCGGCGCCACCAGGCCGCGGCGCCTCCGGCTGGCGTCTCCGAACCACCACGCCGCGGCGACCGCCACCACCGTCACCACCAGGAGGATCCAGCCGACCAGCGTGCTGAAGTGCCCCCAGAAGATGTCGTAGAGCTGCAGGTTCCCGAGGCGGACCGGGTTGCCGTTGAGGACGATGAGCGCCACTCCCTCGAGAATCAACAGTCCACCCAGGGTGACGATGAAGGACGGCATCTTGAAGCGGGCCACCATCGTCCCCTGGACGGCGCCGACGCCCATGCAGATCAGCAGGGTGGTGATGATCGCCAGCCACCACGGGAAGTCAAGGCCATGCGGGCAGAGGGCGCAGCTGGCCGCCCCCGAAGGTTGGACGAGCTCGGCCACGGTGACGGCGGCCAGACCCATGACCAGGCCGACGGAGAGGTCGATCTCGCCGAGCAGCAGGGCAAAGATCTCGGCCATCGCCAGCAGCATGTAGATGCTGCACTGCTCGAGTAGGTTGACCACGTTCTGGGCGCCCAGGAACCGGGAATCAGCGATCTGGAAGGCGGCGTAGACCACGATGATCCCGACGACCACGGGCAGGACCCCACTGTCACCGCCCCTCACCCTCTGCCAATAGACGCGCAGGTACTCGCCCATCGACTGGGCCACCAGCGCGGGCGGGACCTCTACGACCCCGGCGGCGGCGGTCAGATCGACCATCGCCTCTGGGGAGTCGCTCTGGGTATCGGCCGCCCCAGGGACGGTCAGCGGGTCACTGTCGATCCGGGCCATCGCGCACCTTGAGATGTTCAGACGGATGCAGTTGTTCAGACACGGGCCACGCTCCCCGTCCTCGCCCCCCGCCGCGAGACGACATCCACGAGCACGGCGAGGAGCAGGACTGCTCCGGGCAGGATGTACTCGAGCGGGATCGACAGCGAACCGAGTTGCAACAGCGAGACCCCGTAGGCGATGGCGCCGATGAGGAGCCCGCCCAGGACACCGTGGATCGGCTTGCCCCGGCCCCCGAAGAGGCTGGTGCCGCCGATGACGGCCGCGGCCACCGAGTAGAGCACGAGCTGGCCCGGGTCCCCGACGTTGCTGCTGTACTGACCGTAGTAGAAGGAGCCCAGCAGGATGCCCGCGAATCCGGCGGTTGCCGAGCAGAGCACAAAGGACCAGGTGCGAATCCCCGGCAGGCTGACGCCCGCCCGGCGCGCCGCCTCGGGGTTGCCCCCGATGGCGTAGACGTAACGGCCGTAGCGGGTCCCCTGGAGAAGCACGGTCCAGAAGCCCAGTATCCCCAACACCACCGGGATCACCCAGGGAAGACCCTGGATGGTCGCGAAGAGGCCACCCCGATTGACGGTGCAGATGGCCAGCACCGCCACCGCGGCAGCAGCCATGAGGGCGATCCGGATGGCGGCGAGGCTCGCCGGCGGAGCGACCAGGCCGGAACGGCGGCGCGACGCCGCGCGCAGCCACATCATCGCGCCGAAGGCCACGACCACCACGGCCATCCCGACCCAGCTGACCACCACATTGATGTTTCCCTGTTCCAGGTTGTAGAGGACGCTCTGGTTGGGATTCGTGGGGTCGAGCCCGAGAGACGTGTCGGCTCCTCCCAGGATGATGACGATCATCCCCGAGAAGAGCAGGAAGCCGCCCAGGGTCACGACGAACGCGGGGATCTTGACCCGCGCCACCAGGATGCCCTGGAGCCCGCCGATCACACCGCAGCAGACCAGGCTGGCGAGGATCGCCGCCCACCACGGAAAGTTGGGGCCTGGCGTCTGGACCAGCTTGTAGGCGATCACCCCCCCCATGAGCGCCACGGCGCCGATGGAGAGGTCCAGCTCGCCCAGCAGCAGGACCACGATCTCCCCCATCGAAAGCACCATGTAGACGGTGCTCAACTCGAAGATGTAGACCAGGTTGCTGGGCCGCAGAAAGGCGTTCTCGGGGGTGATGAGCTCAAAGACGACCGCCACGATCACCATCGCGACGAGCACGGGAAGCAACCCGCTGTCGCCACCCTTGAGCTTCTGCCACCAGCCCCGGAAGTACTCGCCCAGTGACTGGGCCAGGATCTCTGGCGGCACATCAACCGCGCCGGCGGCGGCGGTCAGGTCGACGTCAGCAACCGTCGCGCCCGAGGTGCCGGGCTCGAGTTGGCCCTGGGTCAGGGTCATGCCTCAAGCCCCCGTCCCGGCGGCGGCTCCGGCCGGCTGCTCCAGTGGCCGGCCGCTCGAGCTCCCGGTGGTCATGTACTCCACCACGCTCTGACGGTCGAAGCCGGAGGCCGGTCCCTGGGCCACCATCCGCCCGAGGTGAAGGATCGCCAGCCGGTCCGCCACCTCGAAGCAGTCGTTGAGGTTGTGGGTGATCACCATCACCGCCAGGCCCCGGTCCCGCAGCCGGCGGACCAGATCCAGGACCATCCGTGTCTGGACCACGCCGAGAGCCGCGGTGGGCTCGTCCAGGAGCACCAGCTTGGAGTTCCACATCACCGCCTTGGCCACCGCCACCGACTGCCGCTGACCTCCGGAGAGCGAACCCACCGGCTGCCGGATCGACCGCACCGAGGTCACCCGCAGACCAGCGAGGGTCTCGCCCGCGGACCGCTCCATGCTGTCCTCGTCGAGCATCTGCCGGTGCGTCCGCTCCCGGCCCAGGAACATGTTCTGGACGATATCCAGGTTGTCGGCCAGAGCAAGGTCCTGGTAGACCGTCTCGATCCCGAGCGAGGCGGCGTCACGGGCATGACGGATGTGCACGGGCCGGCCCTCGAAGTAGATCTGCCCGTGGTCGGGCTGATGGACCCCGGCGATGCAGCGGGTGAGCACCGACTTGCCCGCCCCGTTGTCGCCGCAGAGACCGGTCACCTGCCCCGCCGGCAGGTCGAGGTCCACGCCGTACAGCGCCTGTACCGGACCGAAGTGCTTGTCGATCCCCCGCAGCTTGAGAAGGGGCTCGACCGCACTCGACACGGGGGGGCCGTCGGCAGCCTGTAACTGTTCACTCATCTCATTGACCTAGATCTGCGTCCATCGGGATGCGGCGGTCGGTGTGTGCGCCGCCCAAGGCGGCGGACGGTGAGATCCGGGCCGCCCGATCGGGCGGCCCGGATGCGTCACCGAGGAGGATCCTTGTGAGAACGCTCCGTCAGCCGATTACGAGATTCCGTCGGTGGTGCAAAGCGATGCCAGGTTCGTGTACGACGGGTAAGCCGGGGTTCCGGAGCAGATGGCGGCGGCGGTGTCGAATTGGTCCTTGACCACCGTTGCCTCCATGTTGGCCTTGTTGACCCAGATCGGGGTCAGCAGCGAAGCCGGCTCACTGATGGCCGAGTTGGCCGGGTCGGTGGTGGTGCTGTTCAGGATGGCCGAGGGGATGGTGGCACCCGAGAGCAGGACGGTGGCCATGACCACCGCGTCCTGGGCCTCAAGGTAGATCGGCTTGTAGACCGAACCGCACTGATACCCCTCGAGGATGCTCTGCATGCCGTCGACGGTGGCGTCCTGGCCAGTGGTCGGGAAGGTCCCGCCCTTCACGCCGTCACTGATCAGGTCCCCGATCACCGCGTTGGCGAGGCCGTCATTGGCCTCGATCGAGGCTGTGGTCGTCGGGTTGGCGGTGTACCACTGCTGGAAGATCGTGCCGCCCTGGGTGTTGCTCCAGCCGGGGGCGTAGTTCTGCCCGATCAGCGTGGCGCCACCCGCGGTGCTGGTCGCCGGGAGTGTGGCGACTGTCTTGCTCGCCGAGCCCCACACGACCTTGTTGTAGCCGTCCGCGAAGGAGATGGCGTTGGGGTCGGTGTCCTCACCGCCGTCCAGCTCGAACACCTTGGCGCTGGTGAGGCCTTCGGAGGTCAGGCAGCTCAGGAAGCCGTTGCCGATGAGCTCACCGACCTTCTCGTTGTCGAAGCTCACGTAGTAGGTCTTGCCCGACGTCGGGAAGATCGCCCGGTCGTAGTCGATCAGGAGGACGTTGTGAGCGGCCGCGAGCGCCGCCACGGACAGCCCGGTCGGGCCGTCCAGCGGACACACCACGAGGACCTTGGCCCCCAGGTTGATATCCGCCGTCGCGTCGTCGATCATGGTCGGGTCGCTGCCCTGGGCGTTCTGGATGTTGAACTGGGCCGCGGTGTACCCGGCGTCGGCGAAGGCGTCGGTCAGGTACGGCTGGTCGTACTGCACCCAGCGAACCGACGACGTGGTGTCCGGCAGGATCACCCCGACCAGCAGGCTGTTGGCGCCCTTGGTCGCATAGGCGGTCAGCGGCTTCAGCAGGCTCATCGTCGCGTTGAGATCGGGGGTGAACGAGCTGAGCGTGACGCTCGATGACAACCCAGGGTTGGATGCGGCTGCCGTGGACGATGATTTGGCGGTCGAGGCGGCGGAGGTGCTGCCGCAGGCCGCTGCCACGATGGCCCCTGCGGCCACCAGGCTCAGCCGGCTCATCCTCCGCAACTTGTGGGACCCGTGGCCCCCGACGATCTGTTGCATGCGCATTTGAACCTTGCCCTCCACAGGTTGAACAACTTCGTTCGCGTCACCAGCCGGGGGCGGCAGAAGACCGCGCCCACCCCATCACGCTGCGAACGTCTCGTGATGCAGCGGTCGGATTGTGGAAGGAAGTTTCGGGGTTTGTCAACAGCCCGAACTAAAAATCACCCTAACGGGCGATGCGTCGCCCGCCATGCCCGGCGGAAACGCAACTTCCGTGCCGACCGGTCTCCCCGCCGGGGCCCTTCTCTCGTACATCTGTACCTCCGGTCCGGGTCCCCGGGCGGTGCCAGACCGGCGGAACCCTGCCTGGCCGCCCGCTGGGCCGCTTGCTCCCCGGCCTGAGCCCGCCGCGCCCCAACACGGCAGCCGGCCACGACCCGAGGACGGAGCGAGGCGGGGGGAATCAAACGCGCTGGGGAGGAAGGACTCGAACCTTCGAATGGCGGATCCAAAGTCCGCTGCCTTACCACTTGGCTACTCCCCAGTGGCGCTACCGATCGTAGCCAGCCCTCGCCCGCCGTGGGGCGCCTACCGCCGTCCTAGCGTCCTCGGGTAGCGGCCCCGTGCCGGGCGCCCGGCCTTCCCGCGGCTCCGGCCGCGCTCCCCGGGCTCAGACTTGGATGTGGACCCGGGGGATGCGCAGCCGCATGCAGCCGGGCCGGCCAGCCGCCGGGCGGCGGCAGCCGCAACTCCGGCGGATCGCGGTGAGCCGGTCCAGGCGCGCCAACCGGCTCGCCCGGGGCCGGCGGTCGGGGCCTGGCTCCGACGCGCTCTGATCGGCCACGGGCCGGATCATACCGTGGCCGCGGTCTCCCGGCCGGCGTTCAGACGGTGGACGAGCGCACCCGCGGCGGACGGCCCCGCGCGAGCCCTCTGCCCGGGGAAGGCCGCGGAGCCGAACGGTCCAGGAGCGGAACGGCTCCCGGAGCTCCCGACGCCCCCGAAGCCCGATGGGGCACCCCGTATACTCGGGCGCAGATGGCAGATGCACCCCGCGCGGTGATCCTCGCCGCAGGGCAGGGCACCAGGATGAGGAGCGCCCGGCCCAAGGTCCTCCATCCCCTCGTCGGCAGGGCGATGCTCCTTCACATCGTCGAGGCGGCGACGGCTGCCACCGGCGCGCCCCCCGTGGTCGTGCTCGGCCCCGACCAGCCGGCCGTCCAGGAGGCGGTCAGGGGGCTCGCGCGGGTGGCTGTCCAGGCCGAACCGCGCGGGACCGGTGACGCCCTCCGGAGCCTCCCCGCGGAGTTCCGGGACGCGGGACCGGTCGTCGTCCTCTACGGCGACCTCCCCCTGATCCGTCCCGCGACGATCGTGGGCCTGCTCCGGGCCAGGGAGGCGGCCGGCGCCTCCTGCGCGCTCCTGAGCGTCGTCTTGGCCGATGCCCGCGGGTTCGGCCGGGTGGTCCGCGGCAGCGACGGCCGGGTCCTGCGCATCGTCGAGGAGCGCGACCTCCCCGGCCTCGGAGCACCCGTCCCCGAGGAGTGCAACGCGGGCGTGTACGTCTTCTCGGGCCGGCATCTCTGGCCGGCCCTGGAGCGCCTCTCCACCGACAACGCCCAGGGGGAGTACTACCTGACCGACGTGGTGGCTCTGCTCGCCCCGGCGGTGGAGGCGGTGCTCGCCAGCGATCCGGAGGAGGCCATGGGAGTCAACGACCGGCGCCAGCTCGCCGCCGCCGAGGCCGCGCTGCGCCGCCGTCTCCTGGACGCGATGATGCTGGACGGAGTGACCGTCGAGGATCCGGCGACCACCTATGTGGACGCCGCCGTCCGGGTCGGCGCCGACACCGTTCTGCGGCCGATGACGGTGCTCCGCGGCGCGACCGTGATCGGTCGGGACTGCGAGATCGGTCCGATGGCCCAGATTCGCGACGCGCGCATCGGCGACGGGGTCCGGATCGGCGCCTCGGTGATCGACGGCGCGGAGATCGGTGACGGCGTGGAGATTGGCCAGTTCAATCGGGTGAGGCCCGGCACCACGCTGGAATCGGGGGTATCTTTGGGAACGCATGCCGAGGTCAAGAACAGCCGGGTCGGTGCGGGGAGCCGCGTCAATCACTTCTCGTGCGTCCTCGACAGCGATGTCGGCGCCGACGTGAACATCGGCGCCGGGACGGTCACCTGCAACTACGACGGACGCCAGAAGCACGGGACCTCCATCGAGGACGGCGCCTTCGTCGGCACCAACAGCAGCCTGGTGGCCCCGCTCAGAATCGGCCGGGGCGCCTATGTCGCCGCCGGCAGCACCGTCACCCGGGACGTTCCGGCTGGCGGCCTGGCCGTCGGCCGGGCGCGCCAGCGCAACATCGAGGGCTGGCGAGACCGGACCCCCCGTCATGAGTGACCCCAATCCGTATGGGGAGCTGATGCTCCTCTCCGGCACCGGCAATCCGGAGTTGAGCGAGCGGATCGCGCACGAGATCGATCTTCCGCTCGCCCCCATGGACATCACGCGCTTCGCCGACGGGGAGTTCGACGTCAAGATCCACGAGTCCGTCCGCGGTCACGACGTGTTCCTGATCCAGCCCACCTGCTCGCCGGTCAGCGACAACCTGATCCAGCTGTTCATCACCCTGGACGCCCTGCGGCGCGCCTCCGCCTCGCGGATCACGGCCGTCATCCCCTACTACGGATATCAGCGCAAGGAGAAGAAGTCCGCCCCTCGCGATCCCATCTCGGCCAAGCTGATGGCCAACATCATCGAGCTGGCCGGGGCCAGCCGGGTGGTTGCCGTGGACCTCCACGCCGAGGCCATCCAGGGCTTCTTCGACATCCCGGTGGACGCCCTCACGGCCACCAAGATCCTGGCCCGGCGCGTTCGGGAACGTCATGGCAACAACGTGGTGGTGGTGTCGCCCGACACCGGGGGGGCGCTGCGCGCCAGGCGGCTGGGCCGGCTCCTGGACGCCCCCATCGCCATCATCGACAAGCGCCGGCCGCGCGACGACGCGGTCGAGGTCGTCCACGTGGTCGGCGACGTGGCCGGCATGCACGCGGTCATCGTGGACGACCTGATCTCGACGGGTGGGACCTTGGTCAGCGCCAGCGCGGCGCTGATGAGCAAGGGCGCGACCGGGGTCGACGTGGTGGCGACGCATGGGTTGCTGACCGAGGGCGCTCTGCAGCGTCTGCATGACGCCCCCATCGACGAGATCTGCATCACCGACACCATCCCCCTCACCGCGGAGGCGCGCGCCCTGGACAACCACCCCAAGCTCCGGGTGCTCTCGGTGGCCCCCCTGATCGCGGAGGCGATCGTGCGCGTCCACGAGGGGAGGAGCGTCAGCGAGCTGTTCCGATGAGTAGCTCAGACTGGACCGGCGCCCACGCCTCTCCCGGCCGTTCGCGCGACCGGGGTCCCTCACCCGGGGCCGCGGGTCCGGCTGACCCGTCACCGAGCGGGCCATGACCTGGCTCGCAGTCCTCCTCGCCGTCAGCCTGGTGCTCGCCGCGTTCGCCGCCGGCGCCGAGACGGCGCTCACCTCGGTCTCCCGGCTCCGGATGCGCACCCTGGCCGAGGACGGCGACCACCGGGCCGGTCGGGTCGTCCGCCTCCACGCCAACCCCAACGGCTACCTCTCGACCATCCTCTCGATCAACACCGTCGCCGTCATCGTGGCCTCGACGGCCACCGCCCTGATCGTCGCCGGCCACACCCACGGCCTCGCCGAGGCGCTGACCACGGTCGCCCTCGCCGTCTTCGTCCTGGTCTTCTGCGAGATCGCCCCCAAGTCCCTGGCTCTCCGCTTCAACGAGCGGGTGGCGCTCCGCCTGGCGGCGCCGGTCCAGGTCCTGACCCGGCTGCTCCGGCCCGTCATCGGGGCGCTGACCCTTGTCTCCCGCCTCCTTCTCCGTCTCTTCACCCACGGCCGCGCCGCCCCCGGCCCGTTCGTCACCGAGGACGAGCTCAAGCTCATCCTCGCCATGGGCGAGCGGGAAGGCGTGGTGGAGCAGGAGGAGCGGCAGATGATCGATGGCATCCTGGAGATGACCGACAAGGCCGTCCACGAGGTCATGGTGCCGCGGGTCGACGTCGTCGGCATCGAGGCCTCGCGCAGCCTGGGTGACCTCATCTCCCTGATCGTCGACCATGGCCACTCCCGGATCCCCCTCTACGAGACGACCATCGACAACGTTGTGGGGGTGGTCTACGCCAAGGACCTGCTCCGTCACGGGGTGCGCAGCGGCGACCCCCGGCCGCTCGCGGCGCTCGCCCGCGAGCCCTACTTCACCCCCGAGAGCAAGCACGTCGGCGAGCTGCTCCGGGAGATGCAGGAGCGCAAGGTGCACATCGCCGTGGTCGTCGACGAGCACGGCGGGACTGCCGGGATCGTCACCTTCGAGGACCTGATCGAGGAGATCGTGGGCCCGATTCGGGACGAGTACGACGTCGCCGAGCGGGAGGACGTCCAGTTCGTGAGCGACCGCGAGGTGGTGATCAGCGCCCGCTTCCCGGTCGACGACGTCGCCGAGCTGCTGCACCTCGACGTCGGCGAGACTGAGGCCGACTCCATCGGCGGGCTGGTCTACGAGCGTCTGGGTGAGATCCCCAAGGCCGGAGCGGCACTGCCTCTCGGTTCGGCCATCCTGACCGTCGACCAGGTGCGCCGCCAGAGCATCCAGACGGTGCGGATCGTGAGCTCCGAACCGTTTCCCACCGATCGCGACGGCGCCAAACGGTCGGCGGCCGAGGGCCCGGGGGCGGTCGACGATCAGCCGGCCTGACGGCGCGGCGGTGCCCATCCCCGTCACGCCGGTGCCGGCGCTCCGCCGCCCCCCCGACGCACCCGAGGCCTGAGATGCCCGGCAGCTTCACGGATGAAGGGATCGTCCTTCGCCGCGTCAACTACGGCGAGGCCGACCGCATCCTGACCGTGCTCACCCGGGGCCACGGCAAGGTGGGGGTCATCGCCCGAGGCGTCCGCAAGGCGGGCAGTCGCATGGCGGCGCAGACGGATCTCTTTGAGCGCAGTCGGATGCAGCTGGCCGAGGGGCGGGGCGAGCTGCTGGTGCTCGCCCAGGCCCAGCGGGCGTCAGGGCCGCCGGCCGGTCTCGCCACCGACGCTCGACGCTCCGCCTGCGCCGCGGTCGTCGCCGAGCTGACCGACCGGGTGCTCGAGGGGCATCACCCGGACGGGGACGTCTTTGTCCTGGTCGCGGAGTCCCTCGACGAGCTGGGCGATCCCGAACGCGACCCGCGCCGGGCGCTGGTCTGGTTTGCGCGGCAGATGATCGGCCGGCTCGGCTACGCACCCGAGCTGCAGCACTGTGTCTCCTGCTCCCGACGGCTGGCCGAGGAGCCGGCGGCCTTCAGCGCGGCCGGTGGCGGGCTCCTCTGCCCCGAGTGCCGGCGCGGTGACCCCGGGGCGATCGACTGTCCGGTGCGTGTCATCAAGGTGCTGCGCGTGGCCGCCGCCGCCGATGCCGTCACCTGGGCCCGACTCCGCCTCGATCACGACTCGCTGGCGACCCTGGAGGCGATCATCGAGAGGGAGCTGGAGCACCACCTGGACCGGCGACTCCGCTCCTGGGAGGTGCTCCGAGCCCTCGAAAGGTGATGGCGGATACACTTGCCGCCCATGCCTGCCGACTCAAACGCCAGCGACTCCGCGCCCTCGACCGGGACGCCTCCGGCGAATCTGCTGGAGCGGCTCGTCTCGCTGGGAAAGCAGCGCGGGTTCTTCTTCCCGTCCAGCGAGATCTATGGCGGGATCAACGCCCTCTACGACTACGGCCCGCTGGGCACGCGGCTGCGGCGCAACATCCGCAACCGCTGGTGGCGCTCGATCGTCGAGCTGCGCGACGACATCGAGGGCATCGAGTCGTCGGTGATCATGAATCCCCAGGTCTGGGTCGCCAGTGGCCACGTGGCCGGCTTCAGCGACCCCCTGGTCGATTGCACCGGAAGCTGTCGCAAGCGCTGGCGCGCCGACCACCTGCCCGCCGAGCGCGCCGCTCGAGGCAAGCAACCGGACGCACCCGGTTGCCCGGAGTGCGGCGGGCCGCTGACCGCGCCCCGCCAATTCAACCTGATGTTCCGCACCTTCCTCGGTCCGGTGGAGGACAGCTCCGCGCAGGTCTACCTCCGCCCGGAGACCGCCCAGGGGATGTTCGTCGACTTCAAGTCCGTGCTGAACAGCAGCCGCCAGCGGATCCCCTTCGGCATCGCGCAGAACGGGAAGTCGTTCCGCAATGAGATCTCCCCTGGCAACTCGATCTTTCGCACGCGCGAGTTCGAGCAGATGGAGATGGAGTTCTTCTGCGAGCCGGGCACCGACGAGCACTGGTTTGAGCACTGGCGTGGCGAGCGCTTCCGCTGGTACGTCGAGGATCTGGGGGTGCGCCGCTCACGCCTCCGTCTGCGCGATCACGAGAAGGACGAGCTGGCCCACTACGCCAAGGCCGCCACCGACGTCGAGTACCTCTATCCCTTCGGGTGGGGCGAGCTGGAGGGCATCGCGAACCGCACCGACTTCGATCTCTCCGCGCACCAGAAGGCCAGCGGGGTGGACCTCAGCTACCTCGACCCGGTGAGCGGGAGCCGCTACATCCCCTACGTGATCGAGCCGGCCGCAGGGGTCGACCGCATCATGCTCACCATCCTCATGGACGCCTTCGACGAGGAGATCGTGCGCGGTGAGACCCGCACGGTTCTGCGGATGCATCCCGACATCGCCCCCGTCCAGGTGGCGGTCCTGCCCCTCTCCAAGAAGGAGGAGTTGACCGTCCCCGCGCGCGCTCTCGAGCACCGGCTGCGTCCCCATTTCGCCACCGACTACGACGAGACCCAGGCCATCGGCCGCCGCTATCGGCGCCAGGACGAGATCGGGACGCCGCTGGCGGTGACCTTCGACTTCGACAGCGTCCAGGACGACGCCGTGACCATCCGCGAGCGTGACGGCATGAGCCAGGTGAGGGTGCCCATCGCCGGCGTGGAGGACGCCCTGCGCGACCAGTTGATCGCCTTCCGGCGGCGAACCGCGGAGCGCGCCGGGTCCTGAGCCGCCTCCTGCTCCGGGACCTGGTCGCCGCCGTGCTGCCCGTCCGCTAGTGTTGTGAGCGCCATGGACGACACCCGCTCCGAGTACCTCGCCGCCGCCGCCACGGCGCGAGAGATCATCGCCCTGCCCGTGGTCGCGCTCCGGTGGAAGGAGCCGAGCGCCCTGGCCGAGATGACCGTGGGGGCCCTGGTGGCGCACGCCGTCCGGTCGGTGACCCGCGTCGAGCGGGCCCTCGAGGAGGCGGAACCCGCCGACGCGGCGATCATCTCGGCCGCCGCCTACTTCGCCCCGGTCGGCCCGAACCTCGACTCGGGGATCAACGTCCGGGTCCGTGCGACCTCCGCCGAGGAGGCGCTGGTCGGCCACCGGGCGGTGCTCGGCGGGCTGGACCGCGGTTTGGAGCGTCTCCGCGCCCGGCTGGAGGACGAGCCCGAGGGCCGTCTGGTGACGGTGCGCGACGGGGAGGTGCTGCGCCTCGACGACTACCTGGTGACCCGGATCATCGAGCTGGCACTCCACACCGACGACCTCTGCGTCAGCGTGGGTCGTGAGACGCCGGAGCTGCCCGGGATCGGGGTGGCCATCCAGGCGCTTGTCGACATCGCCGCTCATCGCCACGGCCGGCTGGCGGTGCTCCGCGCCCTGGCCCGGCGCGAGCGGGACCCCGATCAGGTGCTCCGGGTCATCTGACCGTCGGCGGGTGCCGCCCGGCAGCGTCCGTAGGGGTACCCGGCGTGACGCCTACGCGCGCATCCAGCTCCCGCTCATCGGCAGGTGGCAGGCACCGCCGCCCTGCTTCTCAAAGTACTGCTGGTGGTACTCCTCGGCCTCCCAGAAGCGGGGGGCGTCGGTGACCTCGGTCACGATCGGGCGGCGGGAGCGGCTCTGCTCGGCGAGGCGGCTGAGGATGCGCTCGGCCGTCGCCCGCTGCTCCTGGTCGCGGACGAAGATCGCGGAGCGGTACTGGTCGCCGACGTCCGGGCCCTGGCGGTTGAGCTGGGTGGGGTCGTGGATGTCGAAGAGGAAGGCGGTGACCAGCTCCTCGTAGCTGACCACAGTCGGGTCGTACACCACCTCCACCGCCTCGGCGTGGCCGGTGGTGTGGGAGCAGACCTCGCGGTAGGTCGGGTGGTCGGTGCGCCCACCGGCGTAGCCGACCCGGGTCGCGATCACGCCGGGGAGGTGCCGGAAGGCGTCCTCGACGCCCCAGAAGCACCCCCCAGCGAAGACCGCCACCTCCTGGGTCGTCGCGCCTGATGGCTCGGCGGTCGGGACCAAAGGGGTAAGAGTGTCAGGGCTTGGGGATGTGGTGTCCATGACCCGATTGTCCTACGGCGGGGCGTTCCCGCGGGTCCCCGGCCGCTGCGGGGCGGTCGGCCCCCGCGCCGGTGCTACCCTCGGTCCGCCCAGCCTCCACCTACGACCAGAGGATCCATCATGCCCGTGACAACGAAGCCCCGAGCCACCAGGAAGACCAGGACGACCACGACGTCGGCGCCGGTCGGCCGGACCACCTCGACCCGTGGCGCACGCTCGTCGACCAAAGCGGCTCCCGCTCGGCGTCGCGCAACCAAGTGGGTGTACCTCTTCGAGGAGGGCAACGCCCAGATGCGCGACCTGCTCGGCGGCAAGGGTGCGGGTGTTGCCGAGATGACCCGCGCCGGACTGCCCGTGCCTCCCGGCTTCACCATCACCACCCAGGCTTGCAACGCCTTCTACGAGCGCGGTGAGCAGTTCCCCGACGGCATGTGGGAGCAGGTCCTCGCGGCTCTCAAGACGCTGGAGCGCCAGACCCGCAAGGGCTTCGGCGACCCGGACCACCCCCTGCTCGTCTCGGTGCGCAGCGGCGCCAAGTTCTCGATGCCGGGAATGATGGACACCGTCCTCAATCTCGGCCTCAACGAGACCACCCTCAAGGGCCTCACCCGCCTCACCGGTGACGAGCGGTTTGCCCTCGACACCCACCGCCGCTTCATCCAGCTCTTCAGCAAGATCGTGCTCGGGATCTCGGGCGATCTCTTCGAGCACGCTCTGGGTGCGGCCAAGACCAAGCACGGCGCCGCCAGCGACGCCGAGCTGAGCGTTGCGGCCCTGCAGGAGGTGATCGCGGCCTACCGCGAGATCGTCCGCAAGGAGAGCAAGGGCCAGGAGTTTCCCGACGAGCCGCTGGACCAGTTGAAAGCCGCCATCGGGGCGGTGTTCAGCTCGTGGAACGGCAAGCGCGCGGTCGACTACCGCAACTACAACAAGATCGCCCACGATCTGGGCACCGCGGTCAACGTCCAGTCGATGGTCTTCGGCAACATGGGCGACGACTCCGGTACCGGTGTGGCCTTCACCCGCGACCCGGCCACCGGTGAGAAGGTGCTCTTCGGTGAGTACCTCACCAACGCCCAGGGCGAGGACGTCGTCGCCGGCATCCGCACTCCCAAGCCGATCGCAGCGATGGCCGACGAGCTGCCGATCGTGTACCGGCAGTTCGAGCGCATCGCCAAGCGGCTCGAGAAGCACTATCGCGACGTCCAGGACATGGAGTTCACCATCGAGCGCGGCAAGCTCTACATGCTCCAGACTCGCGCCGGCAAGCGCACCGCCGAAGCGGCGGTGAAGATCGCCGTCGCGATGGTCCATGAGCGGCTCATATCGCGCGAGGAGGCGATCCTCCGGGTGGAGCCCGCACAGGTCGACCAGCTGCTCCACACCCGCATCGACCCGAGCGCCAAGGTGGTGGTGCTCGCCACCGGTCTGGCGGCGTCTCCGGGCGCGGCCTACGGCAAGGCGGTCTTCGACGCCGATCGCGCCGAGGCCATGGCCAAGGCCGGCGAGAAGGTGATCATGGTCCGGATCGAGACCAACCCGGACGACGTCCACGGGATGATCGCCGCCGAGGGCGTGCTCACCTCGCGCGGTGGCCGCACCTCGCACGCGGCCGTGGTCGCCCGGGGCATGGGGAAGCCGTGTGTCGCCGGTGCCGAGACGGTGCTCGTCGACCTCCACAACCGCCGCTTCACCGCGGGTGGCAGGACGGTGTACGAGGGTGAGGAGTTCACCATCGACGGCTCGACCGGCCGGGTCATCGCCGGCAAGGTGCCGACCATCCAGCCCGAGTTGAGCGGGGACCTCGAGCAGATCCTGGCCTGGGCCGACGGGGTCCGCCGCCTCCAGGTCTGGGCCAATGGCGACTACCCCCGTGACGCGGAGCTGGCCCGCCGCTTCGGAGCCCAGGGCATAGGCCTCTGCCGGACCGAGCACATGTTCATGGAGCAGTCGCGGCTGCCGATCGTCCAGGCGATGATCCTCGCCAGCTCGACCGAGGAGCGCAAGCGCCAGCTTGACAAGCTCCTTCCCTTCCAGCGCGGCGACTTCTACGGGATCCTCAAGGCGATGGCCGGGCTCCCGGTGGTCATCCGGCTCATCGACCCGCCCCTCCACGAGTTCCTGCCGTCGTTCGAGGATCTGCTCGTCGAGGTGACCCAGGCCGAGACCAGGGGAGACCCCGAGGGCAGCTTCGCGGACAAGCGGACCATGCTCGCCGCGGTGCGCTCACTCCGCGAGCAGAACCCGATGCTGGGCCTGCGGGGCTGCCGGCTCGGCCTCCTCTTCCCCGAGATCATCGAGATGCAGGTGCGGGCGATCATGGAAGCCGCGGTGCAGTTGACCAAGGAGGGGGTCGACGTCCACCCCGAGATCATGATCCCGCTGGTCGGGGCCATCGAGGAGTTGCGGCGGACCAAGGGCTATCTTCAGAAGACGGTCGACGCCGTCCTCCAAGAGGCCGGGATCAAGGTTCCCTACAAGTTCGGCACCATGATCGAGCTGCCCCGGGCGGCCCTCATCGCCGGTGAGATCGCGACCGAGGCCGAGTTCTTCTCCTTCGGCACCAACGACCTCACCCAGACCACCTTCGGCTTCTCCCGCGATGACGCCGAGGGCAAGATCATCATCCCCTACGTCGAGCAGAAGATCCTCCCCAGCAACCCGTTCGAGACCCTCGATCGCGGTGGGGTGGGCCGGCTCATGAACATCGCGGTCATCGAGGGTCGCCAGACCCGTCCCGACCTCACCGTGGGCATCTGCGGTGAGCACGGCGGTGACCCGGCATCGATCGCCATCTGCGAGAAGCTCAACCTCAACTACGTCTCGTGCTCGCCCTACAGGGTGCCCGTGGCACGGCTCGCCGCCGCCCATGCCAGGCTGGCAGCCCGGGATGCGGATCGCTGAGGCTGTCGGGCACGGCAGCTAGGTGACGGTGGCTCGGGGGCGCTCGGCGCCCCCGGGCCTCCACCCGCGGTGGGGGGCGTGCCCACCCTCCCGCGCTATCCTCGCTGGGCATGACCGAGCGCGTCCGTATCCAGAAGGTCGCCACCCGCGACGGCCGTCCCGTGAATCTCGACGATGGCCACGTCGTGGAGGGGGACGAGCTCGCCGGGCCGACTCCCGGACAGCCGTACGCGATCCGGCGATCCGTCGTCGAGCATCGTGACGCCCCCGACGTCTTCGCCACCTCGCCGGTGCGGGCGGTGATCACCGAGAAGAGCGGTGCGATCGTGGTGCTCACCGACAACTCGCGCTACCGGGTCGAGGTTGTCGGCCGCTGACGCGGTGAGCACTGACGCCGTCGCCGAGATCAAGGCCCGTCTCGACATCCTCGATGTGATCGGGGGTTACGTCTCCCTGCACCGCTCCGGCACCCAGCACGTCGGCCTCTGTCCCTTCCACGCGGAGAAGACCCCGAGCTTCTCGGTCAGCCAGCCGCGGCAGGTCTTCCACTGCCACGGCTGCAATGAGGGGGGCGATATCTTCAGCTTCGTCCAGAGGATCGAGGGGGTCGATTTTCCCCGCGCGCTGGAGATCCTCGCCGAGCGCGCGGGGGTCGAGCTGGAGAAGAGCCCTCGAGCAGCCGCCCGAGGCGCCGGCCGGCGCCGTTCGCTGGAGCTGAGCGACCGCGCCGCCAAGTTCTACGAGTACGTGCTCTGGAACCTCCCGGCGGGAGCGCCCGGACGCCGCCTCCTCGCCGAGCGGGCCGTCGACGAGGCCCTGGCGCGGCGTTTCCGGGTCGGCTTCGCCCCGTCCGGTGGTGCGGCGGGGACCGCCCTGGTGCGCTACCTGGTCGGCAAGGGGGGAGCCACCGTTGCCGAGCTCGTGGAGGCGGGTCTGGCTGGCCGCAACGGTCGGGACACCTTCCGCAACCGCCCCGTGTTCCCGATCTCGGATGAGCGGGGGCAGGTGCTCGGCTTCGGTGGCCGGGCTCTCGGTGATGCCGTTCCCAAGTATATCAACACCCCCGAGACCGGCATCTACCACAAGTCCACGGCCCTCTTCGGGCTCGACCAGGCCCGCCAGGCGCTCCGCGAGCGCCGCGTGGCCGTCGTCGTGGAGGGCTACTTCGACGTGCTCGCCGCCCACACCGCGGGGGTCCCCAACGTGGTCGCCTCGAGTGGCACGGCGCTGACCCGGGAGCAGGTGAGGATCATTGCCCGGCACGCCGACGAGGTGGTGCTCTGTTTCGATGGCGACGATGCCGGCCGGCGGGCTGCCCAGGCGGCCGTCGAGATCTGCACGGCTGAGCGGCTGAAGGCCCGGATCGCGGTCATGCCCGTCCAGTACAAAGACCCCGACGAGATGGTCCGCGTGGACGCCGCCGGCTTCGGCACACTGATCGACGCGGCCCGCCCCGAATGGCAGGTGTTGATGGACTGGACGATGGGGGAGGTCGGCAGCCGGCCCGAGGAGCGTCGCGCCGCCGGTGAGCGCGCGGCGGCGCTGCTCTCACGGATCCCCGATCCCGAGGTGCGCGAACCATGGGTCAAGGAGGCGATGCGCCGGCTCGAGCTCTTCGAGGGCTCTGAGTTCCCCAAGCGCGTGGCCGAGATGGCGGCTGAGGTGAGCCGCGCCCGTGCCGCTGGTGGTCGGAGCCCGGCCTGGCTCAGCCCGCTCCCGCCGACTCCCCCCGTGGCCGCCGACGCATCGGAGTCAGGTTTGGCGGACGAGGATCCGGGGCATCCTCCGGCATCGTGGGAGGAGTTCCTTGCCACCTATGCCGTCCAGCGGCCCGCGCTGGCGCGGCTGCTCGTCAACGAGATGGGGCTGGATCTCGATGACCTGGCGAGCCCGGCGGTGCGCCGCATCCTCGAGTCGGCGATGGTGGCCCCGCCCGGTGCCGGGCTGCCTCTCCACACCCTCGGAGCGAGCGATCGCCGCTTTGCCGCACGCCTCTCCGTGCACGATCTCCCCGAGCTCGGTGCCGACGCCGACCCGGTGGCTCTGGAGCGGGCCATGGCCGACTGCGTCCGGGCCGTCCGGCGAGCCGCGAGCCGGGATCGGGGCCGCCGTGACATCGACGAGCTCCTGGCCACCCCCGGCCCGGCGGACCCCGAGCGCGACGAGCACGTTGCGGCCCGGCTCCGCCAGCTGCTCGCCGAGGAGCGCGATCCGCTCCGTTGATCGCCGGTGCGGGTGGGGCTCCTCCACCGGGCCTGGCATCGGGGCGACCCCCGGCCGTTGCTACCCTGGAGGGCGCAACGGCGCCCTGACCGGGTCAGGGGGCCGGTCCCGAGCCCGGGGTGCGAGGGAGGCATGATGCCGACGAAGACGAAGGGAGCCAGGAAGAAGGGGTCGCGCGTGGACGCGGCGCCGCGCAGAACTCCGCCCGGAGCCCCCTCCAACTCCAGGCCGGTGGGCACCAACCGGCCGGGACCGCCGCGGCGGACGGTGGCCGACAAGGCTGCCACCCCCCGGTCCCCGAGCGGACCCTCGCGGAAACCGCCAGGCTCGGTTGCGCGGACGCTCTCGCCGGTCTCGAAGACGTCGGCGGCAGCGGGATCCCGCTCCGCCCCGCCCGCCGATGTGCGCTCGCGGGCCTCCCGCCCGGCCGCCAAGCAGGTCAGGGGCGGTGGCGCGGGCGTTCGGCCCGTCGGCTCCCGGGCATCCACTCCCAAGGCCGCAACCGCCGGGCCGGCGCGCTCTCGCGCGGCCGGCGTTCGCGGCACGGGCAGGGCGTCCGTCTCCCGGCCGTCCGGTTCCACCGAGCGCAAGCCCACCTCCGGCACCAAGCCCGCCTCCGCTGACCGGAAGCGCGGATCGCGGCCCTCCCTCTCCACCTCGCGCAAGCCCTCCTCTCGGGCCCCCGCCCCCGCCACCCGCGGGCCTGGTTCCCGGGCTACCGCCTCGCCCGCGGGGAAGCCAGGCTCGCGGCCCCCCGTCCCCACGGTCCGGAAGCCCGGCTCGCGACCTTCCGCCTCCACCACCCGCAAGCCCGGCTCGCGACCTTCCGCCTCCACCACCCGCAAGCCCGGCTCCCGGGCGCCGGCCCCCACCACCCGCAAGCCCGGCTCCCGGGCGACCGCCCCCATCACCCGCAAGCCCGGCTCCCGGACGCCGGCCCCCATCACCCGCAAGCCCGGCTCCCGGACGCCGGCCTCCATCACCCGCAAGCCCGACTCCCGGGCGACCACCCCCACCACCCGCAAGCCTGGCTCCCGGGCGCCGGCCCCCATCACCCGCAAACCCGGCCCTCGGGCGGCCGCTCCCACCACCCGCAAGCCCGGCTCCCGGGCGACCGCCCCCGCCGCCCGGAAGCCGGGCTTGGGGCCATCCTCCGCGACCGGTGGGAACCCGGTCTCCCGAGCGCCAGTCGCCGTCGCCAGGCCCACTCCCGGCTCTCGCAAGCCCTCGCGGGAGCCCTCTGCCCCCCGCTCTGCCGAGCCCTGGCCCCGGACGGCATCCACGCCGACCCCACCTGCTCGAGCCGCCGCGCGGCCACCTGCGATCTCCGACGGGCATGCTCCACGTCCCTTATCCGGCGAACCCCTTCGTCCTCCGCCGGTCACATCCGTGCACCGCACGTCTGAGAAGACATCGAAACAGGCACAATCAGGGATGGCGCCCGTGGCCTTGCGCCTCGTGGCACCTGCTGACGCGGATCCGCCCGCGGTGAAGGCAGGGGTCCGGGCCATCCCCCCGGTGCGTCCGGGGGGTGACAACCATCCTCCTCCAATCCCTGACACGGCGGCACCACGAGACCGGGCAGGTGCCGCCATGAGCCCAATCCCCACCGCCGTCGCCGACCCCGCGGCGACACCGTCCGACGATCAATCCGCCCCAATGCCATCGGTGAAGAAGACCTCAGCAGTGACTACTTCCGCGACACCTTCCGACAACCCCGTCGACCCGGCTCCCGCCCTGGCGGGCGTGCTGCCGCAGCCGAGCGCACCCCGCGCCGGAGCCAGCGCGTCGTCGCCCGCGGGGGTACTCGCTCCCGATCCGCTGGTGGTGGCTGCCGAGCAGCTCATCGTGCGCGGCAAGGAGGCCGGCTACCTCACCCCGGATGACGTGCTCGCCGCCTTCCCCGAGATCGATGTCGAGCCCGATCACCTGGAGCGCATCTTCCACGCCTTCCGCGAGATGGGGATCGAGGTCACCGACGGTGACAAGGATTTCGAGGTGGTGGAGGACGACGAAGAGCTGGTGGCCACCGCCGAGGCCATCGACTCGGTGTCGCTGGACGATCCGGTGCGGATGTACCTCAAGGAGATCGGCCGGGTGGCACTCCTCCGCGCCGAGCAGGAGGTCGCCTACGCGAAGCTCATCGAGCAGGGTGATGAGGATGCCAAGAACGCCCTCACCGAGGCCAACCTGCGACTTGTGGTCAGCATTGCCAAGAAGTACATCGGCCGGGGCATGTCATTCCTGGATCTGATCCAGGAGGGCAACATGGGCCTGATCCGGGCCGTCGAGAAGTTCGACTACCACAAGGGTTTCAAGTTCTCGACCTACGCCACCTGGTGGATCCGCCAGGCCATCACCCGGGCCATCGCCGACCAGGCGCGCACCATTCGGATTCCGGTGCACATGGTGGAGACCATCAACAAGCTGGTGAGGGTTTCTCGCCGGCTTCTCCAGGAGCTGGGCAGGGAACCCGCCGACGAGGAGATCGCCGAGGAGATGGGCATCACCCCGGAGAAGGTCCGCGAGATCACCAAGGTCTCCCAGGATCCCGTCTCACTGGAGACCCCCATCGGTGAGGAGGAGGACTCGCACCTCGGGGACTTCGTCGAGGACAAGGAGGCAACCGCCCCCAGCGATGCCGCCTCGCTGACCATGCTCCGCACCGAAGTCGAGGACATCCTCGACACCCTGACGCCTCGCGAGCGTCGCGTGCTCCAGCTGCGCTTCGGCCTCATCGACGGTCATCAGCGGACGCTGGAAGAGGTGGGCAAGCGCTTTGGCGTCACCCGCGAGCGCATCCGCCAGATCGAGGCCAAGGCGCTGCGCAAGCTCCGCCACCCCTCGCGCAGCAAGAAGCTCAAGGACTACCTGGAGTAGCGGCGGCACCGTCCCTCGTCGCCTCGGTGGGCTCCGCGTGGCTCGCGGCTGGCGCTTCGGGAACGGGGCCGATCGAGCCGCGGGCCCAATTCGACCCTATAATCCCGATTCGATCCGTTCCGGGTTAGCTCAGCGGTAGAGCAGGCGGCTGTTAACCGCAAGGTCACTGGTTCGAATCCAGTACCCGGAGCCACCGCGACCAACGTCACACCAAGGATCCAGGAGAACGCCCATGGCTGAGGCCGAGCAGGTGGAGGCCGGGCTGGCCGGCTCCGCCCCTTCTGACGACAGGGTGGAGCCGGCGAGCGTGGCAACCGTGCACGTTGCGCCCCCTCCCCCGGAGCCTGCAGCCGCGACCGCACCGCCGGCTGCCCCCGGGGCTGCGGCCCTCGACCACGAGCCGTCGGCGTCGGTTCGCGGGGTGCCCACCTGGACCTTCGCACTGCCGTCGGTTCCCGCACCTCCGGCGCCTCCCGCGATCGGCTCACCGGCCGTCGCGGCCGGGGGCCCGGCCGCCGCGATGCCGCCCCCGCCCCCGCCGCCGCCCCCGACGACGGGTGTCGCGGCCCCGCGCACCTCGACCTCTCCCGCGGTTCAGCTTCTCGCCGTGCCGTCTCTCGGACCGGCGGGGAGGCGGCGCCACCCCCTGGCCGTGGCCCTCCTCTCGGTGATCACCCTCGGTGCCTACACGGTTGGCTGGCATGCCCGGGTGAATCGCGAGATGTCCGACTTCGACGCTCGCCTCGAGGTTCGTTCCGGAGCGTCGGTCTTCGGTGTGGCCCTCGCCTGGCTCGCGGGTCTGCTCTGCACGCTGGCCGGGGCCGCCATCATCGTCGCCCACGCTCTCGGGGTCGGTCCGGCCCTGGCTCGCCTGGCCTCCGGCCCCGTCATCCTCGGAGTGACCGTTCCCTGGCACGACCTGATGCTCGGCGGACTCCTCGCCGTCCCCTACCTGACCCTTCTCCTGCCCCTCTCGGTCGTCGCCCTGGTGATGACTCTCGAGCGGGCCCGGCTGGTCCAGGAGCGGGTCGGCGTCCGCCCCGATCGGCAGCTTCGCCCGGCCGCCCGCGCCTGCCTTCTTCTCCTCCCCGTCGTCGGAGGCCTCTGCTACGTGGCCTCGCTCCAGTCCGCCCTCAATCGCGTCTGGCAGGCGACGCCGTCGCTCGCGCCGCCGGCCGGTCCGCGCCGGCGGTGAGCTGCCCCTCGTGCCCATCTCCATCGCGTGCGTGTCGGGGAAGGGGGGCGTCGGAAAGACGACCACCTGCGCCGCCCTGGCCGGCGCGTTCGGCGAGATGGGCCGCAGGGTGCTCGCCGTCGACGTCGACCCTCAGTCAAACCTGACCTCTGGGCTCGGGTTCAATCCCTACCAGCTCAAGAGCACGATCGCCGACCTCCTTGTCGACCCCAGCGTGCCTCCCGAGGCGGTGACCCTCGCCACCGAGTGGGACGGGGTCTCCCTGATCCCCGCCTCTCCCGATCTGAGCGCGGTGGAGGCGGAGATGGCGACGACCGTCCGGCGCGAGCTGCGTCTCCGCGATGCCCTCAACCGGGGTGCCGGCCTCCGCGCCTACGACGTGGTGCTGTTCGACACGCCGCCGAACTTCGGCTTTCACACCATCAGCGCGCTCGGTGCCGCGGCCTGGATCCTGGTCCCCCTCCAGATGTCGGGCTACGCCATGAAGGGGCTCAAGGAGGTGCTGCGCACCTTTCAGGCAGCCCGGGAGCAGCTCAACCCCGACCTGCACATCCTCGGGCTGCTGCCCACCTTCGTGAATCTCCGCACCCGGTTCAGCCAGCAGATGCTCGAGGGCCTCCGGGAGATCCCCAGCCTCCATGTCTTCGATACCGTGATCCGCGTGACCGTGAAACTGCAGGAGACCGCGATGGCGGGAGCGCCGATCACCGCCTACGCGCGGAATTCGGACGCGGCACAGGCGTACCGGAAGCTGGCCCTCGAGATCCTCGAGCGGATCGAGGCGCTCGCGTCCGCGGGCCAGGCATGACCGGTCGGGCGTCGATCGAGGCCGGCCCACGTGAGGAAGCCGAACCCGGGGAGCCGCCCGCGGATCACGAACCCGTGGCCGGCGGCGAGCCCGTGGTGGCCGCCGAGGAGCAGCCCGCCGCCGTCAGCGAGCCCGAGGAGGCAACCGAGCTCGGCGAGGAAGTCGAGCCGGACGAGGCTGTCACGGTCACGGCGCCGGACGAGTCGGAGACCGATGCCGGGATGGACATCCCCGCTGTCGCCCCCGCCTCCGCGCCCGGGATCCACGTCCCCGCCTCGTCGATGGACTCCCTCACTCTCCCCGAACGCTCCCGCCACGATGCGGACGCCCGGCGGCAACGCCGGCGCCGGAGTGTGGCGCAGCTTCCCGCCCTCGTGTCGCCCGTCGACATCCCCGAAGACGCCGAGGGTCGCATCGAGTTCGTCGTCGTTCGCGGGGGCGCCGACCGCGACGAGCCGCCGCCGGGCGAGAGCTCGCCTGCAGACGAATCCGAGGACCGTGTCCGCCGCCTCCTGACGCTCAGGTCCGGCTGGGTGGTGGTCGCCGTCCTCGCTGCCGGGCTGGCGGCCGTGTTCGTCGTCGTCTCCCTTCTCTACCGGTGAGCCGGCCGGCCCTGCTCGGCCGCACCCTGGCCGCCGGAGCGGCCGGCTGGGCGGCGGCCTGCGGCCTGGTCTACTGGCGGACCTTTCGCCAGCTTCCCAACACCCACCGGGACCTTCGCCGGCTGACTCCCGCCGATTTCGAACTTGCGTACGAGGAGCTCGAGGTCCGGACCGACGACCGGTTGCGCCTTCTGACCTGGCTCCTGCCCGGCACCCGTGACGCCGTGGTGGTCGTGAGCGGGGGCTATCGCGGCCGTATCAGCGACGTCCTCGGGATCGGCGCCGCCCTGCGACGGGCCGGCTTCTCCGTGGTCGCCTACGGCTGGCGTGGAACGCCCGGCAGTGACGCCGCACCGCACACCCTGGGCGCCAACGAGCGTCGCGACCTGATGGCGGTTCTCGACGCCGTCCGCGCCCGCCTGGGCCCACTCCCGATCGGGCTCCTCGGTTACTCGATGGGAGGGGCGGTCTCCATCAGCGTCGGCGCGGGCGACCCCGGAGTGTGCGCCGTCTGCTCCGACAGCGCCTTCGCCGACCCGGTGGGCCTGCTGGAGGAGCGCATCCGCCATCATCTCCACCTGCCCGCAGCGGTGCTGGCCGACCCGGTCATGAATCTGATGGCCCGGCGCACGGGGGCACGGCTCGGCGACTTCCGTCCGATCACCGCGGTGGCCCGGCTGGCACCCCGGCCCCTCCTTCTCATCCACGGCGACGCCGACGCGTCGGTGCCGGTGGAGCACGCGCACCGCCTCTACGCGGCGGCCGGCGATCCCAGGGACCTCTGGGTGATCCCGGGCGTGGGGCACGTCGGCGGCTATTTCGCCGACCGCAGCGCCTATGTGGAACGGGTGATCGACTTCTTCGACCGCTCCCTCGGGAAGGCGGCGGGCCCGGTTAGCTAGTTGCACGCAAATACACTCATATGTTACACTCCCGGCCGTGGACACCTCCGGGAGCACCCAGGCCCTCCTCCGTCACCTCGACGCCAGCCTCGCCAGCCGTCCTGAGGACGAGCTGATCGCCCAGGTTCTCGGCGGGGCCGAACCGCCAGCCGCCCTTCTCGCCACCGCCGGCCGGCTGGCGCGGCTCCCCTTCTGGGAGCGACGCGCGCTGGGGGCCATTGGGCTGGTGCGTGACCATCGGGTCCCGCCACGAGAGGCGGTTCGGCTGGCCGCTCTCTGGGAACTGGCCGAGCGCTGGTATCCGGACGAGCGCCCGGCCGTCACCACGCCGGGAGCGGCTCTCCACCTCCTCCAGGGTCTCCGGACCCTGAACCGGGAGGAGGTCTGGGCGCTCCTTCTCGATGCCCGGCACCGGCTGATCTCGGTCGAGCCGGTGGTCGCCGGCTCGCTCAACAGCGCGCGTCTCCTCCCCCGTGACGTCCTGGCCCCGGCTCTCCGTGCGAGTGCGGCGGCCCTGATCGTGGCCCACAACCACCCGAGCGGGGAGGTCACGCCCAGCCGGGCGGACCGGCTGGTCACCGTGGCCCTGCGCGACGCGGCGCGCCTGCTGGGACTGCCCCTCCTGGACCACATCATCCTCACCGCCCGGTCGCACTTCTCCTTCCGGGAGGTCGAGGCCTGGGAGACGGAGGCGGCGATCGCGGCGGCCTGAGCCATCCCGAGCCGGGTGCGGGTCGCCAGCCGTGGGGGATGTCGTGAGCACGACGGACGCGCGTCGCTCGCCCGGCTATGCTGCGGCGTGACGTATGGAGGTCCGGAGGGCGAGGTGCGGCTCATGGGAGCGTGGCCGGTGGCGGCACTGCCGCAGGCCGTCGGGGCGGATCCGGCGCGAGGCGCGCGCCGGCACCGTGGTGACGCGCGATGAGCCTCGATTCTCGAGATCTCCGTGTTGGTGCCGCCTACGAGCGCGCACGTGCGGAAGCCCGCTCCGATGCCATCGAGCTGCGCCGCCGCCGGCGGGTCGATCTGGGTGATCTCATCAGCGTCGTCTTCGAGAGCCGGGCGACCCTCGCCGCCGCCGCCGAGGAGGCGCTCCGCTCGGAGCGGATCGAGGACCTTGAGAGGGTGGACGAGGAGGCCGGCCGCTTCGGCGTGCTGCTTCCGGCCGCGGGCGGGCTCGCCGCCACCCTCTTCGTCGAGGTTTCCGACGCCGCCGAGATGGCCTCCGTGCTGACCGAGCTGGAGGGCGTCGCTGAGAGCGTCCAGCTGGAGATCGACGGCAGCCGCGCCTCGGCAACGGTCTTCCCCTTCAGCGGCGCGCCCGGGGGTGCCGCGCCCGTCGCCTATCTTCGCTTCGACCTGACCGCCAGTCAGCGCGAGGCCTGGATCGAGGGTGCTCGGGTGCTTCTCCGAGTGGCCCACCCGGGTTATGTGGCAAGCACCGAGTTGAGCGACGAGCAGCGCGCCGCCATCGCGGCCGACCTGCTCGCGGCGCCGGCGGCAGGGCGCGCGTGACCTCGTCGCCCGGGTGCCGGCCGTCGCCCGCCCCCATCGGCGGGGACGGGTGGCGGCGGTGGCGCTTCGCCGTCCTCACCTGTGCGAGCGTGCTCGTCGTGGTCCTGATGGCCGGTTGCGGCAGCACCGGGCCGCCGCCCCCGTGGCGCTCGGGGCATCCCGACCCGAGCAGCCTGAGCCTCCTCGACTCCGCGCAGGCCGGGAGTTGCGCCTCCACGGCTCCCGCGCCCGATCAGGCGCCGGCGGCGATCAGCTTCAACAGCCACGAGTACGTCCAGTCCAGCAGCCAGCCCGCCACGGCGTCGGTTGCCAACGCTGTGGAGATCGACCACACCGGCAATTGGGCCTTCTGGGACGACGATGACGGCAACCTGATCATGACCACGCCCCAGGCCGACTACCTGTATCAGCTCGGGAGCTGTTAGCCGGCGGAGCCGCCGCCCTCCGTCCTTGCCACAATCGGCGGATGGCGATTCCTGAGGTCCTCCCGTTCACCGCGCTGGTGGGCCAGGAGCCGATGAAGACCGCGCTCGTCCTCAACGCCGTCAACCCGGCCATTGGCGGCGTGCTCATCCGCGGTGAGCGGGGCACCGCCAAGTCCACCGCGGTGCGAGCCCTCGCCGGCCTGCTGCCGGAGATCGAGGTGGTCGAGGGCTGCCGTTTCTCCTGCAGCCCGGGGAGTGGCGACCTGCTCTGCGACGAGTGCCGCGCCCGCCAGCTCGCCGGGGAGCACCTCCTCCGGGTCAGCCGTCCGATGCGGGTGGTCGAACTTCCCATCAACGCGTCCGAGGACCGGGTCGTCGGCACCCTCGACATCGAGCGTGCCATCAAGGCCGGGGAGCGCAGCTTCGAGCCGGGGGTTCTCGGGGACGCCAACCGCAACATCCTCTACGTCGACGAGGTCAACCTCCTCGACGACCATCTGGTGGACGTCCTTCTCGATGCCGCCGCGATGGGGGTCAACATCGTCGAGCGCGAGGGGATGTCGGTGGTCCATCCCTCCCGATTCATCCTGGTCGGGACCATGAATCCCGATGAGGGAGAGCTCCGCCCCCAGCTCCTCGATCGCTTCGGTCTCTGCGTCGACGTCGTCGGGCTCCGTACCGTCGCCGATCGCGTCGCCGTGATGGAGCGGGACATCGCCCAGCAGGCGGACCCCGGCACCCAGCGAGGCTCCAGCCATCAGGACGAGGCGCGGCTGCGCGCGATCATCGTCAAGGCCCAGGAGTTGCTGCCGCTGGTCGAGGTGCCCACCGAGATGCGCTGGCTCATCGCCCTCGCCTGCATCGACGCCGGTGCGATGGGCCACCGCGCCGACATCGTCGTGAACCGCACCGCACAGACGCTCTGCGCCCTCCGCGAGGCCGAGGCGGTGGTCGAGCACGGGACGAGCGCCGAGCCAGGGGTGCCGCCCACGGAGTCCCTCTCCGTGACCGTCGAGGACGTCACGGTCGCAGCCGATCTCGCCCTTCGGCACCGGCGCCGCGACCGTCCCGGCCAGGCGAGCGGCAGCTCCTCCAAGGTGGCCGAGCAGCAGCGCGAGCGGATGCAGGAGCTGGCCGAGCAGGCCAGAGAGGAGACCGCGGCAGCAGACGGCGAACCGCAGAGCTCCGAGGAGTCGTCGTCGGACGCGGATGAGGAGACCGGGGAGAGGTCGGCGGGCCAGCGCGGCGCGGAGACGGCCGGGGACGACACCACGCGGGTCGGGGTCGGCCAGCTCTACGAGGGAGAGCTCTTCCCGGTGCGGTCGATCAAGCTGCCGCGAGATCGCAAGTCGCGCATTGCCACCGGCAAGCGCTCCAGCTCCGAGTCCCGGGACAAGCGCGGCCGCTACGTCCGCGCCGTGCTGACCGAGCGCACCACCGACGTCGCCTTCGACGCGACCCTGCGTGCGGCCGCGCCGCACCAGTCGAGAAGGCGCGCCGAGGCACCCGTGGTCGGTGGGCCCGCGCTGCGCCTCGAGCGCCAGGACCTCCGCCAGAAGGTCCGGCGGCGCCGGACCGGGACGCTCATCGTCTTCGTGGTGGACGCGAGCGCCTCGATGGATGCCGAGCAGCGGATGCAGGCCACCAAGGGCGCGGTGCTCTCCCTGCTGCGCGATGCGTACATCCGGCGCGACAAGGTGGCTCTGGTCGTCTTCTCCGGGCGTACGGCGCGGGTCGCGCTCTCCCCGACCAACAGCGTCGACCTCGCCGAGGCGCGGCTGCAGCGGCTCACCGTCGGCGGCACCACCCCGCTCACCCACGGGCTGGTGGCCGGCCTCAAGCTGGTCCGGACCGAGCGGCTTCGGGACTCCAACGTCTACCCGCTCATCGTTCTCATCTCGGACGGTCGGGGGAACATCTCGCTCTTCGGCGAGGAGCCGCTGGTCGAGGCACAACGCATCGCCGAGCAGATCGGCCACGAGCACATACGGGCGCTCATCATCGACTCCGCGAGGGACACCACCGGGACCCAGCTTCCCAGTGTCGGCATCCTCGGCGGGCACGCCCTCCTCGGCGGCTTCGGCTTCAACGCCTGCCTCGACCTGGCCGAGCGCAGCGGCGGCGAGTACCTCGGCCTCTACGATCTCTCTCAGGGCGCGATCGTCGCCGGTGTGGAGAGGAGCCTGCGCAGCCGATGACGGAGAAGGAGTGGCCGGGAGGTGGCCGCGCGCTGGCCTCGAGGAGGTTCGGATGACCAGCGTCTTGGTGACCGGCTCGGCGGATGGCATCGGCCGCGAGACCGCCCGGACCCTGATCCGGATGGGCCACCGCGTGGTCGTCCACGCCCGCAGTGCCGCGCGCGCCGCCGACGTGCGCACGGCGATCCCCGACGCCGCGGCGGTCGTTGTCGGCGAGCTGACATCGCTGGCCGAGACCCGAGATCTGGCCGCCGCTGCCGGTCGTCACGGACCGTATGACGCGATCATCCACAACGCCGGGGTTGGCGGTGGCGTCCTCCGCCGCGAGCTGAGCGCCGACGGCCTGGAGTGCATCTTCCAGGTGAACGTGCTGGCCCCGTACGTGCTCACCGCTCTGATGGAGCGGCCCGCCCGCCTCGTCTACCTGACCTCGGGGCTGGAGGCGAACGGGGTCGTCGACCCAGGCGACCTCCAGCACGAGCGGGGCCCCTGGGACGGCATGCAGGCCTACTCGGACTCCAAGCTCTGCGATGTCCTCCTCGCTTTCGCGGTGGCGAGGCGTTGGCCGGAGGTCCGCTCCAACGCCGTCGATCCCGGCTGGATCAGGACCAGGATGGGCGGGCCGGGAGCCACCGACTCGCTGCCTCTGGGAGCCGAGACCCAGGTGTGGCTGGCGAGCAGTGACGACCCGGAGGCAGCCGTCTCCGGCCGCTACTTCAAGCGCCGCCGGCAGCTGCGGGCCAACCCTGTCGCGTATGACGAGGCGTTCCAGGAAGCTCTCCTCGCCCGTTGCGCGGCGCTCACCGGGGTGACGCTCTCACCCTGAGCCCGCCCGAGCCCCACGGTGCCGGCCGCGGCCGCCGATCGCGGATCACTGGGCGCAGCGAACGCGCCAGGTAAAATCTGACTCGATGACGCGCCATCTCTCGCGACTGCGCGCTGCCCGCCGGTGACTGCAGCGTCTGCGGCCACCGCCGAGGATGCGGCCCCCTCCCCCGACCGGGGGCGGGGGCCGCTTCTTGCCGCCTCCGGGATCGTCAAGCGCTTCGGCGCCAAGCACGTCCTTGACGGCGTCGATCTGACGGTTCACCCCGGTGAGGTGGTCGCCCTGGTGGGGGAGAACGGGTGCGGCAAGACCACCCTCCTCCGGATCTGCGCCGGGATCACCCGTCCCGACGCCGGAAGGGTGGACGAGCGCGGGCGCATCGGGTACTGCCCCCAGGAGCCCGGGCTGCTCGAGCTGCTGAACGCCGACGAGCACCTGGCGCTGTTCGGAGCCGCGTTTGGGCTGAGCCGGAAGGACTCGGTGGCCGCGGGGCGGCAGCTGCTCGGGGAGCTCGACTTCCCGGTCGGCGACAGCTCCGTCTCCAGGGACCTCTCGGGCGGGACCCGGCAGAAGCTCAACCTCGCCCTCGCCCTCCTCGGCGACCCGGAGGTGCTCCTTCTCGACGAGCCCTACCAGGGGTTCGACACCGGCTCCTACATCAACTTCTGGGAACACGTCACCGGTTGGCGCGCCGCCGGCAGGGCGACGGTGGTGGTCACCCACATGCTGAGTGAGCTCTCCCGGGTCGACCGCGTCGTGGACCTGTCCCATCCGTCGCGCCGCTTGACGGCCTCCCCGGAGGACGCAAGGTGACCGGGATCAGGGCCTTCCTGCAGCGCACCCTCATCGCCGCCGAGATGCAGGGCCGCCAGCTGCTCCGCCGCCGGCTCGCCCTCGCCATCCTGGTCGCGCTCCCGGTCGCCCTCTACCTCGCGATGCTGAGCCAGAGCAAGGAGAATGCGATCGAGTTCGGTGCCCTGGGCATGAGCTGGTCAGTGGCCTGCGCTGCTCTCTTCGCGGTGCTGGCGGCGCGGGAGGCCGAGCCGCGGCTGGTGCTCATCGGTTTCCGTCCGGCCGAGCTGATGCTCGGACGGTTCCTGCTCCTGCTCGTGGGCGGCACCGCCTTCGCGGCACTGGTCGGGGTGGCGATGACGCTGGCGTCGTCTCCGGTGTCGGTGGCCGCCCTCTTCGGCGCATGCCTGCTGGTCCCCCCGATCGCGGTTTCCCTCGGCCTCGCGGTTGCCGCGGTCCTCCCCCACGACCTGGAGGGGACGCTGGTCATCATCGGCCTGGTCGGCATCCAGCTGGCGCTCAGTGGCGGGGCGTGGGTCAACGGCATCCTCCCCATGAACGGCCCCATCCAGCTCGCCTACCTGGCGGGCGGCTTCCCCGCCGACCCGGTCAGCCTGATGCTCGTGCACAGCCTGGTGTACGTGGTCGCGCTGCTCGCCATCGCCGCCGCCGGCTGGTCGCTCCGGGTCGGGGTCCGGCGCGGACGGCCCGCGCCGCCGGCTCAGTGAGTGGCGGGATTCCGGAGCGCGAGCACCTCCCTGGCAAGCCGTTCCTCGCCCGCGGCGCCCACCATCACGGTGTCGAGCAGGTGGGGGCGCATCCGCAACCGGGCGACGGCGTCGGACAGCTCGCGGTCGTCGGCGTCCAGGACAAACCCGGAGGCCAGCCCCGCGTAGTGGCGCGCCACCCCAAGGGCGGTGGGCTCCTCGCCGAGCTGCTCCATCAGGCCGGCTGTCGGGCCTTTCAAGGCGCGACCTCCGACGATGGGGGAGATGGCGATCACGCGGTCCCTCTGCAGGTGAGGGCCAATCAGGGCGGTGATGGGATCGACGCTGAGAAGGGGGTTGGACGGGCCGATCACCACCAGGTCCGCCTCGGCGACCGCACGCACCGCCGCCGGCGCCGGCACCGCCGCTTCGAGACCCTCGAACCGCAGCCCACGGACCGGCGGCTCGCAGCGCTGGCCGACGAACCACTCCTGGAAGCTCAGCTCGCCGCCGGCGGTGGCGACCCGGGTGCGCACCGGGTCGTCGCTCATGGGGATCACGGCCGCGTTCACTCCCAGACGCCGGCCGATCTCGGCCACCGCCTCGGTGAGGGTCATCCCCCGCCGCCGCAGGGTGGCCCGCAGGAGGTGGAGGCCGAGGTCGCGATCGCCCAGCCCAAACCAGACCGGCTCACCGAGCAGACCGAGCATCTCCAGGGCGTGAAAGCTCTCGTCGCGGACCCCGAACCCCGCGTCGGCGTTGAAGAGGCCGGCGAGCCGGTAGAGGACCGCGTCGGTATCGGGACAGACCAGCAACCCCCACATCTCCTCGTCGTCGGCGGTGTTGGTGATCACGCTGAGCTCGCCGGGAGCCAGGGCCCCCGCCAGCCCGCAGGCGAGCCGGGCCGCGCCGGTCCCTCCGGCCAGGACCGCAACCCTCACAGGATCACCGGAAGAGGTCCAGCTCGGCGGTGCGGACCAGCTCCCGTCCGCTGCCGCCGGGGCCGTCGAGCGCAAGCCCGCGGACGACGACCGCGGGGATCCGCCGGGTCTTGCCCATGACCATCTCGGCGGCCGCGGCGATCTCGTCGGCGACAGCCACCACCGTGGCGTGGAGGGGCATGCCGAAGTCGTCGGAGCTTCCCCGGTAGTCGACGGTGGCCGGTATTCCGGCCACCCCCAGCGCAACGTTGCAGAGCCCCAGCCGCCAGGGGCGGCCGAAGGTGTCGCTGATCACCACACCGACATCCACCCCCGCCACCTCGCCGATACGCCGGCGCAGCCCCTCGGCGCTCTGGTCGCAGTCCACGGGCAGGAGGCAGGCCACGTCGTCCCCGGGCACGTTGGACCGGTCCACGCCGGCGTTGGCGCAGACGAAACCGTGCCGGGTCTCGACGATCAGGACTCGATCGGCACGTACCACGCGGACGCTCTCGTCGAGGACGACCTGGACCATGCGCGGGTCGGCCTCCAGCTGCTCGGCCAGCTCCCGTGCCCGCGGGCCCGGAGCGACGGCGCTCAGGCTCCGCAGCATCCCCTCCGCCTTGGACACCACCTTCTGGGCCACCACCACGATGTCGCCGGCGAATAGCGGAGCGCCGCGCTCGGCGATGAGCCGGCCCAGGTCGTCGCCGCTCGCGATCTCGGGCAATCCCTCGATGCCGTGGAGCTCGACCCCGCCGCCGGGCCCCTCGGTCACCCGCCGTCCCCCGACGCGGCCCGCCAGCGGTCGAGGGTGGCCAGGTCGTCCGGCTCGTCGAGGTCCAGGGCCAGCGCCGGCTCCTGGTGGACGATCAGCTCTCGGTCCCGCCGCCTTGCCTCGGCGGCGAAGCGGGGGAGGGAGGCGTCACCGAACTGCAGGTCGAATCCGCCGATCGGGCGCAGGTAGAGGGCGTTGGTCCCCTCGCGACCGAGCGCGGGAACCACCACTGCGACCGGCCCCTCGACCCTATCCGCACGCTCGAGGAGGCGGCGCAGACTGCCCGCCTCGACGAGGGGGAGATCAGAGCTGAGCACCAGGCAGCCGGATCCTCCCCGGGCGAGCACCTCGGCCAGGCCGCGTTCGGCGGCGCGGTTCTGACCCGAGGGGTGCTCCTCGACGAGGGCCTCGGCCCCGCACCGCCGGGCCAGCTCGGCTGCTCCCGGCCCGCCGCAGACCGCGATGGTGACAGCCACCTCCTGTGCGGCCGCCAGCGCTCGGACCGCGCACTCCTCGGCGAGGCGCAGGCGTTCGGGGGCAGAGAGGGCCGCCGCGAGCCGGGTCTTCGCCGTGCCGGGCTCCTTGATCAGCACGACGATCTGCGCCGCTTCTCCCATCCACCGGACTCTAGTTGGGGCGGGGGATGGGGCGGATGCACGCACCGAATACGTCCGGTCGCTCCAGGGCTTTGCAACAATGGGGCGATGCAGCGCGGCCGCAGCATCTTCCCTTTCACCGCCATCGTCGGCCAGGAGCCGATGAAGCAGGCCCTCGTGCTCAACGCGATCAACCCGGCCATCGGCGGGGTGCTGATTCGCGGGGAGAAGGGGACGGCCAAGTCGACGGCGGTGCGCGCCCTGGCCCGCCTCCTCCCCGAGCTCGAGGTGGTCGCCGACTGCCGCTTCGGCTGCCCTCCCGATGGCGCCACCCGCTGTGACGAGTGCGCCGAGCGCATCCAGCGGGGTGAGACGCTGCCCCGGGCCACCCGCCAGATGCGGGTGGTCGAGCTGCCCATCAACGCCTCCGAGGACCGGGTCGTCGGCTCGATCGACATCGAGGCCGCCATCAAGAAGGGCGAGAAGGAGTTCGAGCCAGGGGTGCTCGCCGAGGCCAACCGCAACATCCTCTACGTCGACGAGGTCAACCTCCTCGACGACCACATCGTCGACGTCCTCCTCGACGCCGCCGCGATGGGCACCAACACGGTCGAGCGCGAGGGCGTCTCGGTCTCCCATCCAGCCCGCTTCATCCTGGTCGGGACCATGAACCCCGAGGAGGGCGAGCTGCGACCCCAGCTCCTCGACCGCTTCGGGCTCTGCGTGGACGTCGAGGGCATCCGGGACGTCCGTCAGAGGGTCGAGATCGTCGAGCGCCGCGAGGAGTTCGAGGACGACCCGGAGGCGTTCGCGTCCACCTGGGAGCCGGAGGAACATGCCGAGGCGGAGCGGATCCGGAAGGCCATCCTCACCCTCGGAGACGTTGCCGTGGACCGGGAGATCCTGGTCGCCATCGCCCATCTCGGCATCGAGCTGGAGGTGGACGGCCACCGCTCGGATCTGGTCACCCGCAAGGCGGCCCAGGCGGTCGCCGCCCACCAGGGACGAGACCGGGTCACCCTCGAGGACGTCGAGGGGGTGGCCCCCATGGTGCTGGCCCACCGGACCAAGCCCACCGCCGGCTCCCGGCGCGGCCTCGCCGACATCGGCGAGATCCTCCGCAGCGCCGGCGACGGCTCTGCGGGGCGTGGCCGGTAGGGTGAGCGCAGGCGTCCCGCCCGCTCACCTCGCGTCGGCGGCTGTCGAGCCGCCGTCGGGACTCCAGCACCGCCTCGTCCACGGCGACCAGGAGGCGGTGGTAACCGAGGTCGGGGCGACGCTTCGCGCCTACACCGTGGGCGGGCGTCCGGCGATCCTCGGCTTTGATGTGACCGAGCATGCGACCCATGCCCGGGGTCAGCTGCTGCTGCCCTGGCCCGGGCGCGTCGGCAACGGCCGGTACCGGTGGCAGGGCGTCGACCACCAGCTCCCCCTCGACGAGGAGGAGCTCACCAACGCCATCCACGGGCTGGTCCGCTGGTCGAACTGGACGGCCGAGACCCCTTCCGCCAACCGCGTGGTGATGCGCTACCGTCTCCATCCCCGGGACGGCTACCCCTTCTGCCTGGACCTGGTCGCGTCCTTCGAGCTCGCCGACGCCGGCCTCCGTGCCACCCTCTCCGGGACCAACCTCTCCGGTGTCCCCGCCCCCTTCGGCGCCGGCGTCCACCCCTACCTGGCGGTGGACGGTGAGAGGGTCGACGGCTGGCGCCTCGCAGTTCCAGCGGAGACCCGGCTGCGGACTGATTCGCGGATGCTGCCGATCGGCAGGGCGCCGGTGGCGGGCACGGAGTTCGACTTCCGGGAACCACGCGTGATCGGATCGACGCAGCTCGACACCGCCTACACCGACCTGGTCTGCGACCCCGACGGTCTCACCCGGGTCTCGCTGGAGGCTCCCGACGGGCGGCGGCTCGTCCTCTGGACCGACAGTGGCTGCCCTTGGCTGGTGCTCTTCAGCGCGGACCCCCTGCCGTCCGACGAGCGGCGGCGCGGGCTCGCCGTGGAGCCGATGACCTGCCCACCCGACGCCTTCCGGAGCGGCGAGGACCTGATCGCGCTGCAGCCCGGCGAGACCGCCACCCTCTCCTGGGGGATCGACGTCACCGGCTTCCGCCCCTGACCGGCCCCGCTTCTGCGGGACGCGGGACGACCCCTACTTGAAGCCGTACAGCCCCTCGTGGAAGTCGCCGGTCGTGATCCAGCGCTCGATCACCAGGTCGACCATGGCGTCGTCCACCTCGGTCGCCCCCAGGCTGCGAGCGTTGCCCTCGATGGCCTCCAGCACCTGACCGCGAACGAACTCGGGGATCCGCGAGAAGCGGTCCACCGCCTGGTCGGTCCAGGGCAGCCCCTCCCTCTCCCGCTCCTGGATGGCGTGGGAGACACGGCCCCACAGCTCGTACTTCACCTCCATCTCGTGGGGGGTGATGGTGGTGCCGAGACCGAGCTTGTGTGCCGTCCATTCCACCCGCCAGCGGGTCAGCTCCCGGCAGAACTCGGGGACGTCGGCGAGGCGGGCCTCCGCCTCCGGAGTCCAGGTGAAACGGAGCTCCTCACCCTTCTCACTGAGAGGGTGACCGTAGCCGAGCTTCTTGCCGAGGGTGCGGAGGAAGAGGGCGGTGATCTCCGCCTGACGCCCGGCGGCGCGCTCCTCCGCGACGCCGCGCGCCAGCTCCTCACCCCGGGTGGGGTCACCGTGTGACCACATCTCCGCCCGCTCCCTGACCACCGCCTCGGCGTCGGGGGTCCATGCCGGGGCGATCGCCGCCGGCACCCGGCTCCCCGGATCCGTCGCCGCCGCGGCTGCCGGCAGCTCGGTGGCGACGCCGGCGACGGGACAGGCTGCCGCACTCAGACCGGTGAGCGCCGGGTGCGCTCCCGCGTCCTGCCCCTTCAGGGGCGGATGGGCGCCTGTGGGGTGGGATGCAGCGCCCTCGCCATGAGGAAATGGGCATGTCGCGGATTCGACCGAGGCCGGGGTGGCCACCATCTGAGGCGCCGCAGGGGAACCTTGACCATGGTTACTTACGGTTGCAGGGTTCGACACGTTTAGGTCCTCCGGCCCATCAACAACGCACCCATGTGGCTTATGTTCCTACAATAGCCTCACGCACCGCCACGGGGCGCAGAGGGAGGCGCGAGCGGCGCCGGGGACCGACATCGAGGATGCGATGGACAGGATCGGTGGCTACTCCAACGTATACGTCCCGCTGGACAATTCGGAGCACTCGGACGCCGCGGCGGGGCTGGCGATCGACCTGGCGTCCGCCTGGGGCGCCCGCTGCGTCGGGATGCACGCCTACGCGGCCCGGATGCACGACTTCCGCTTCAAGCAGATGGAGTACACCCTCCCCGAGGAGTACCAGGACGAGGCGGAGCTGCTCCGCCAGCGGCGCATCCACGACTCCCTGATCACCACCGGCCTCGAGCTGATCAGCGACAGCTACACCGACGTCATGCGCTACCGCTGCTTGGAGCGCGGCGTCCCGTTCGAGGCGCGGAGGCGGGACGGGCGCAACTGGGAGGAGATCGTCGCCGACGTCGCCGAGGTCAAGCCGGACCTGGTGGTGATGGGGGCGCTGGGCACCGGAGCGGTGCGCGAGTCGACCCTGGGCTCGGTGGCCGAGCGGGTGCTCCGCCGCATCCGGACCGATGTCCTCCTGGTCCGCGACCTCGACTGGCAGCGGGAGGGCGACATCGTCGTCGCCGTCGACGGCTCGCCCCAGAGTTTCGCGGGGCTGCGCGCGGCGCTCGAGCTGGGCAAGCGCTTCCAGCGCCGGGTGGAGGCGGTGGCCGTCTACGACCCCTACCTCCATTACGCCGTGTTCAACGGGATCGTCGATGTCCTCAGTGAGAAGGCGAGCAAGGTCTTCCGCTTCAAGGAGCAGGAGGCCCTCCACGAGGAGATCATCGACACCGGCCTCGCCAAGATCTACGAATCGCACCTGCGGGTGGCCGAGGCGACCGCCAAGGAGGCGGGGATGGAGCTGCCCATCACCCTTCTGGACGGCAAGGCCTTCGACCGGCTGCTCCGCCACTGCCGTGAGCGGAAGCCGTGGCTGCTGGTGATGGGTCGGATCGGCATCCACTCCGACGCCGCCATGGACCTGGGTGGCGCCACTGAGCAATTGATCCGTTTTGCCCCCTGCAACCTGCTGGTGATGAGCGGCACCTACCTGCCGCCGCTGGACCTCCGGGCGGAGGCCTCGGTGGTCTGGACCCCCGAGGCGGAGGAGCGGATGGGGCGGGTGCCGGGGGGTGTTCGCGGACTGGCCCGCACCGCCGTGCTGCGCTGGGCAACCGAGCGCGGCCACAGCGTGGTGGCGAGCGGCGACGTCGACGAGGCCCTCGACGAGCTGATGCCCTTCCAGAAGAAGATGCGGGTGATCGCCGAGGCGCGCACCTCCCTGGAGAGCGCGGAGCGGGCGATGGTCGAGGAGCCGGCCGCCGAGGAGACCCGGGCCATCTGCCGGGTGTGTGGTTACGCGGCCCGCGTGGAGCACCCGTCGCAGTGCCCGGTCTGCGGGGCCGGTGCGGCCGAGTTCGAACCTTTCGACGTGACCGCGCTGCGCGCTGCCGCCGACCAGGAGGGCGACGCGGCCGAGACCGGATTCGACGGGCACAAGCTGGGCTGGACCCTGGAGGCGCGTCGGGTCCTCCAGCAGCTCCCCGCCGGTTATCTCCGGCGCCGGGTCAAGGCGATGGTGGAGAAGCAGGCGCGGACCCGGAGGCTGCCCGCGATCACCGCCGAGGTGGTAGAGCCGTTCGTCCGCCCCGAGCTGGAGTCGCTCGACCAGGGAGCGGGACCCCATCGAGCCCCCCTCGGCCTCGAGGCGCACACCGGCCCGCACGTCTCGCCCCGCCGGCTCCCCTGGAGCGCCGAGGCCGAGGAACGGCTCGCCCGGATCTCCGCCGGCTTTCTCCGCAACCTCGCCTCCGAGCAGATCGAGCGGCTGGCGATCGCCCTCCACGCCCCCGAGGTCGAGATCCTCCACGCCGAGGCGGGCATCGCCGAGGCGCGGTCGCTGATGCGGGAACGCCTGGAGGGCCAGGCCGCCGCCGCGCCGGGCTGTCCGGTCGGGGCCGGCGCCGATGCCACGGCCATCGCCCAGGACGCGCCGGGCTGCCCCGCCCATGCCGGGGCCCCGCCCGCCGAGGGCGGCCACCACCAGGCGCACGGTGAGCACCTCGCCGGAGCGGTTCGGCCGGCCAGCGCGCGGACCGACTACGACCACGGGCTCAATGAGGTGAGCGCCCCCATGGTGGACATGCTCGGCCGCCGCATGACCTCTGCCGAGGCCGCCAGCCTCGGGAGCGCGGACGCCGGCGAATGACCGAGGGGGGGAGCTTGGGGTGATGGTCGCAGCGTCGCCGTCCGCCCACGCCCTGGCCGCGGCCGCGGCCGGGCACGCGCTCGGCTTCACTGTCACCATTCCCAACTTCCCGGGGATCCCCGACGCCTGGATCGTGGGGGGGCTCTTCCTGGCCCACATCGCCCTCGCCGAGTTCTCGGTGGGCGCCGTCACCCTGGCGGCCGCGATGGAGGGCTACGCGCTGCGCAGCGGGAGCCCCTACGCCCGCCGCTACTCCCGGGCCGCGGCCAACAGCTACTACCTCGTCTTCAGCCTGGGGGCGACCTTCGCGATCTTCGCGGTGGTGGCCATGGTCGGGTTCTTCGGCAACGGGATCGGCACCCTGGTCAACCTCTTCCTCCCCCTGGTCGCGCTCGCCATGGGTCTGTTCATCGTGCTCGCCCCGCTGCTCGTCTGGTACCGCAACAGCTTCGGACGGATGCGCGATCGCAACCACTTCCTGCTGGGCTGTGTCGTCGCCGCGCTGCAGACCCTCTTCGTGGTGCTGATCGTCGGTCTCGACGGCTTCCTCATCACCCCCGGCAACGACGGCTTCGCCTCGGTGCTCAACGCCGCGTACGTGCCCCTGCTGGTGCACCGGCTGATCGGCAACGTCGGCTGGACGGCACTGCTGCTGGCCGGTCTGGCCACCCTCCTGGCGTGGCGCAGCCGTGACGACGCCGAGCACAGGTTCCAGTTCTGGGCGGCCCGGGTCAACCTTCGCATCGGCCTGGTCGCCACCCTGCTCATGCCGGTCGACGGGTTCATCCTGGTGCTCGTCCTGCACAACGTGCAGTTCGGCTACTTCGACAGCCTGGTGGGCACCTTCGGCAATTACATGATCGCCCAGGAGGCGCTGGTGGGCGCCATCCTGGTGGGCGGCAACGTCGCTCTCGCCGGGGAGCGGGGCGGCTTCCGCAGCTCGCGCTCCGCCCAGATCGCGACGCTGCTGACCGCGGCCGGGATGGTGGTCGCGTGCCTGCCCGCGTCGGTGATCACGCCCAACATCCTCGCGCTGCGCTACGTCGGACTGACCCTTGCCGTGGTGGTCACCGCGGCCCACCTCGTGCTGCGCTGGAATCCGCGCGGCCTGGTCATCCAGGCGGTGCGGGGAGTGACGCTCCGGCGCAGCCTGGTCCTGGTCGGCGTGGTCTCCATGGCGACGGCGCTCTTCATGGGCTTCATCAAGGAGCAGGCACGGGGCGACTACGTCGTCTACGGCGTGCTCACCCAGGCGAGCGCCCATGGCCGTTTCCTGCCTCCGGAGAGCAACTACCCGTGAACCCGCTGACCGTGTTGAGCCTGCTCGCCGATGCGCCGCTGACGCCGGGGCGCGAGGCCGACTTCGAGGCCTTCTGGTACTACACCATCCTCGGCGCGGGCATGACCGTCCTGCTCGTCATGGCCGCGTGGTGGGTGTTCCGCTCCATCCGTCCGATGTGGCGTGACGGCAACTACCTGGCGGCCGTGCTCGTCTCCGGCGCAGCCGGCTTCTTCTGCCTCCTCTTCCTCGCCATGGCCCTGACCGCGCTGGTCGGGGCGACCAACCACCCGATGACTCCTCCGTCCTTCCAGGTGGGGTCAGCGGGATGAGCGCCCCAGGAGCTCGGTTCGCCTCCGGCGCCCGGCCGTCCCTGCCCGCGGAGGTGCTCGGCGCATGAGCATGGGTCGCATCAGCCGTCGCCAGTTCCTGGTCAGGGGCACCGGTGCCATGGCCGGCCTGATCACCGCCATGCTCTCCGTCCCGGCGGTGGGTCTTCTGCTCAGCCCGCTCTGGGCCTCGACGAAGGAGATCTGGGTCACCGTCCAGGGCGGACCCATCGACGACATCCCGGAGGGTCTCCCCACCCCCCGGATCGCCGCGGTGCCACTCGGCTTCGGCCCACCGGCACCGGCCGTCAACCGGATCGTCTACGTGACCAAGTACCAGGGACAGCTGTACGCCTTCTCCAACATCTGCAGCCACATGCAGTGCGACGTGCACTGGGAAGCCTCGCTCTCCCTCTTCGAGTGCCCCTGCCACGGCGGGCTGTACGCCATCACCGGGCGCAACGTCGGCGGCCCGCCGCCCCAGCCGCTGTCCCAGTGGGTGCATCGGGTCTTTGTCGACGCGCAGGGCAAGCACCACCTCCAGATCGCCAACCGGCTCCAGGAGCAGATCTGATGGACGGGGGGTGGAGCGCCGCGATGCCGGCGCCGGCGTGCCGGGCGCCGAGCCGCACCGGGTGGCGGCTGCGGGAGCGCTCCCGATGAGCGACCGCACTGCGGGATCCGAGGTGCCCGCGTCCGCCGAGCCCGAGGAGCGGGGCGATTTCATCGGTCTGGTGCCGGCGCCGATCGCCGGACCCTTCCGACGCAGCTGGGCCTGGTTCGACGATCGCACCGGCATCACCGGGCTGCTCTACAAGGGGCTGTACGAGGCGGTCCCCAAGCGCGGCGGCTGGGCCTACACGCTGGGCAGCGCGACCCTGGTCGTGATCATCGTCCAATTCTTCACCGGCATCTTCCTGCTCCTCGACTACGTCCCCTCGGTCACCGACGCCTACGACAGCCTTCTCTACCTCCGAACCAACGACCTGTTCGGCGACTGGATTCGCGGGATACACCTCTGGGGCGCCTACACCCTGATGCTGTTGATCGGCATCCACGCACTGCGCACCTTCATCTCGGCCAGCTACAAGAAGCCGCGTGAGCTCAACTGGATCAGCGGCGTGATGCTCTTCTTCCTGGTGCTGGCCATGGCCATCACGGGAGCGATGCTGCCCTGGGACCAGGCCTCGTACTGGACCGCTGTGGTGGTCACCAACATCCCCCACTATCTGCCGGTCATCGGCAACGGCGTGAGGACGCTCTGGCGGGGCGGGGATTTCGTGGGGCCGATCACCCTGACCCGGACCTTCGCCCTCCACATCTGGGTGCTTCCCGCCATCCTCCTGGGGCTGATCGGCGGGCACCTCTATCTGCTCCGGCGCCATGGCGAGTTCGGCTCCTGGGTCAACTACCGGACCACCACCGACGACCCCGCCAAGGAGATCGCGGAGCGCATTCGCCACGCCGAGCCGCCCTATCCCACTCGCGGCTCGGACCCCATCTACTCGGTGCCCAGCGAGACCGTCGACTTCTTCCCCGATCAGCTCTTCAAGGACACCGCGGTGTCGCTGGTGCTGGTCGCATTCATCTTCGTCATGGGGCTGATCTCGGGAGCGCCGCTCGACGGTCCCGCCAACCCCGCCACGCTGACCTACGTCCCCACGCCGGAGTGGTTCTACCTTCCCCTCGACCAGCTGCTCGTCTTCTTCCCCACCCAGCTGGTCGGCGTCGGTGTCTTCGTCATCGTCGGAATCGGCGCCACTCTCATGCTGGCGCTGCCCTTCCTCGACCGCAACCCGGACCGCCATCCCATCCGGCGCCCGGACGTGCTGGTCCCCGCCTTCTTCTTCATCGGCACGGTCATCTACCTGGCGATGCTCGGCGTGAACCGCCTCTACAACCTATGAACGCCGAGTCATGCAGCAGCTGATCCTCTCGCTCAGCCCGACATCGGTCCCGGGCACGGTGCTGACCAACACCGTCCTGGTCGGGGTCGTCGCCCTGCTCCACGTCCTCTTCGCCACCTTCCTGATCGGCTCCTGCACCCTGGTGGCACTCAGCGAGGGGATCTCGATGGCGACCAAGGACGAGCGCCACGAGCGGCTCGCCCGCAGCCTGGTCCACGCCTGGGGTTATGTCTTCAGCACCGGGGCGGCGATCGCCATCTTCTTCGTGGTCTTTGTCCTGGTCGGGATGTGGGGCCGCTTCTTCGTCACCTTCCAGCAGTTCACCTTCTGGGTCTGGTTCTTCGAGGCGCTGCTCTTCGTCGGCGAGATCGTCCTTCTCTACACCCTCTATGCCAACTGGGAGAGGCTGCGCGGCTACCGGCTCGCCCGTCTGGGCATGGTCATCCTGCTCAACATCGACCAGTGGTTCCAGATGTTCCTCATCGATGTCATCGCGTCCCAGATGCTGACCCCGACGGTCCAGGGTGCCACCGACAACATCAGTTACCTGCTCCAGTTCCTGAATCCCACGAACCTTCCGCTCACCGTTCACCGCACCATCGGCAACATCGCCTGGGCGGGGGCGCTGGTCGCCGTGGTCTCCGCCTTCCAATACCTGCGCGTCACCCGGCGCGAGGAGGCGCCGGCGCTGGCGGCCGGCCGGCGGTCGCCGGTGCGGGCGCTGGGCGCCATGCCCGAGGGTGAGCTGGTGCGTGAGCGCAACCGCGAGGCCGCCTACTGGGACTGGGCCGGGCAGTGGGGGATGCTCTTCGCCTTTGGCCTGACCATCGTCCAGATCTGGGTCGGTTACAGCTACGCCAAGGAGATCCAGCTCCACTCCCTGGACAGCTGGTACCAGATGATGTACGGCTGGATCTCCAATATCTTCCTGGCGCAGTTCGCCGGGCTGGGGCTGATCTTCATCCTCGGGGTCGCCTACTTCTGGCAGCGGCTCAAGGCGGCGGGCCAGCACGCCGTCGCCCGGCGTCACCAGATCCTGCTGGGGCTGCTCATCCTGCTCTGGCTGTTCGGGATCCAGCCGGCCTGGTTGGCCGGCTCCTATCCCGACATCGTGGCCGCGCACCTCGCCAAGCCCTTCTGGCAGGGCGGGCTCGAGGACCCCTTTGGCTTCTTCTTCCCCTGGAAGGTGATGGTGCTGATCGCGGACATGCTGATCGCGCTCTACGCGCTGTGGTCCTACATCCGGTCCCGTGTGCGGACTCCCATGACGATGGGCCAGGCGACCCGCTCCAGCCAGCGACTGCTGATCGGGATGGCGGTCGTGGTCGGGCTGATGATGCTGATCATGGGGATCATCCGCGAGAGCTCGCGCAGCCCTTACCTGGTCAACCAGAACATCACCATCAACCATCAGGTGATCCTCCAGCAGCCGGCGTCCAACATCCCCCTCAGCCAGCGTCCGATCGGGCCATGAGCACGGTCCCGCCCCAGCTGCCCGCGGGCAGCGTCGCTCTCCGGATGCGTCTCTTCGGTTCCGCCGACGAGGAGCTCGCCGCCACCCTGGCGCCCCCGTGGCCGGTCTGGATGCGCCATCTCTACGAGCTGCACGCGTTGCAGAGCTCGCACGTCGACGTGGTCACCGGGGAGGTGCCCGTCTCGGCGGCGCTCGCGGCCCTGCAGGCCCATCTCGCCCACCGCTTGGGGATGATCGCCTTCGTCTGCTCCCACCTCGAGGAGATGGGCTGGGAGATCTCGCTCACCGGTTCTGACCTGATCGTCCACCGGGTGACCGTTCTGGGGATGGCCCGGGAGGCGCTGGCGGCCACCCACCTGGAGAGCGCTCTCCTGGCGGTGGGCGATGTCGACGAGCGCGGCCTGATCCGGTTCTACGAGCCGTGGGAGCTTGGCCTCGCCACCGGGGAGGCCGCCGCGGGCGGGCCGGCCGCGGCAAGCAGCAGGGGGGAGAAGAGGGAATGAGCGAGCTGCTGATCCTCGAGGGCGAGCCGATGGTCGGCCGCATCCTCGAGCACAAGCTCCGCCGCGAGGGGTACGAGGTGACCTGGCTGAGGAACACCGGCTCGCCCACCCCGCCGACCGACGTCGCTTTGGTGGAGGTCGACCTCGGCGGGGACTCCCGGGCGTGGATCTCGGATGGCGCCGGCCCCCGTGTGGGCTGGTTCGCCATCTGCGACCATGACGACGAGGCGGGGGCGCAGCGCGCCGTGCGTGCCGGGGCCGCGGGGGTCATCCGCAAGCCATTCAAACCGACCGTGGTGGCCGCCCAGGTGCGGACCCTGCTGGAGGTGGCGGGGTGAGGCGAGTGCGGCTTTGCCGCGCCGCCGAGGGGCGGCGAACCCCCGTGAAGGGGGGGGTGGGCAGGTGACCGCGCTGGTCGCCTCTCGGCGCGCCCCGGCCGCGGGGTCCGCCGCTCAACCCCCGAGTGTCGTGGTGAGCGGCGCGATCCGACGCTACCCCGGCGGACGGAGCGTGGGGCCCATCGACATCGACGTCCGTGCCGGCGAGGTGCTGGCTCTGATGGGGTCCAACGGTGCCGGCAAGAGCACCCTCCTCCGCCTCCTCGCCAGCGCCGATCGGTGCGACGGCGGGCGGGTCATCTGGTGGGGGGATCCCGCTCCGCGACGAGCCCGCCGCCAGATGGGATACGCGGCCGACGAGCCGGTCGAGGAGACGACTCTCTCGTCCCGGCAGGCGACCTACTTCTGGTGCCGCCAATGGGTCCGCGATCCCCACGTGGCCAGGCGGCTCACCTCTGAGACGCTGGACAGCCTCGGTCTCGGCGACCGCGCCGACGAGCCGGTGGGCACGCTCTCCTACGGCCTGCGGCGACGCCTGGCGCTGGCTCAGGCGCTCGCTCACCGGCCGGCGCTGGCCCTCTTCGACGAGCCCAGTGCCGGGCTGGACCCGGACGGCGCGGCGGTGATCACCGCCGCGCTCCGGGCGCGCGCGGCAGCGGGGCTCACCACCGTGGTGGCGAGCAACGACCCCGAGTTCGTGGCGGGCGTGGCCGACCGGGTGGCCATGCTCCACCAGGGCCGCTGCCTACGGGTGGCCCCTCTCCCGGAGCTGCTCGCCGAGGTGCCACGGCGCCGGATCGTGGAGCTGCGGGTCGGCGAGGTCGCTCAGGGTCGGAGCCGTGCCCCGGCCACGCCGGGCATCGGGTCGATCACGGCCGGAGGGGTATCCGATGACCGTGGGCCCGGGTGGGCGCAGAAGGCGCTGGCCCTGGCGGTGACCGAGCGCCTGGCCACCCTCTCCGGTGTCGTGCTGCTCTCGGCCGACGATGGCCTGGTGGTCGCCGAGCTGGAGGAGGATGCCGCCCTCGCCCCGCTGGTGGCGGCTGCTGACTCCGTCGGCTCGGGGGTGCGCAGCCTCGAGGTGCGCCGTCCCGATCTTCGCGAATGCTTCCACGCCCTGGTGCGGAGGGAGGGCGACCGGGGCGAGGTGGACGCACCGGCCACGCTCCCCGCCCGAGATTCCCGATGAACGCGACCATGCCGATCCGCCGCAGGGCCGCGCGCGGACCACTCCCCGGTGCGACCCCCCGCCGGGCGGTCCTGGCGCGACTGCTGCCCCGGGGAACCCTCGGCCGCGAGCTGCTGGTGGTCGCCGCCCGGCGCCGGGCCCTCGCCCTCAAGGTGGGCATCCCGCTGGTCCTGGCGCTGCCGCTCGTCATCGGCGGCGCCCCGACCTTCTGGGCCGGGATGCTCCTCACCGTGCTGGTCGCGATGATGGGTGCCGTCGGCACCGCGGTCAACCTCGCCCGGGCCCGGCAATCCGGTCTCCTTGTCCGGCTCGCCCTGGTGCCCCGCCCCGGGTGGCGGGTGGTCGGGGGCGTGGTCGGAGCGGGAGCCATCGTCGACCTGCTCCAGCTGCTCCCCGTGATCGTGCTGGTGGCCGTCGCCGGAGGTGCCGCCCCCGACCAGTGGGCCGGCCTGCTGCTGGCGGTCATGGCCGGGCTGCTCACCGGAAGCCTGCTCGGATGCGTCGTCGCCTGCCTCGCCGGAGGGGTGGGGGAGGTGCTCCTCGACGTCTGCGTCCTGCTCGCACCGCTGCTCTTCTTCGGTGGGCTGTTCACCGGCGTCCCCCGCCTGGGGTGGGGCTGGACCGTCGCCACCATCGACCCGTTCGGCCAGCTGGGCAGCGCCTTCATCGGCGCCCTGGGCGGCACCCCCGCGTTCTCCCCGGCGACCGTCCTGCTGGTCAGCACCGCCGCCATCGTGGTCGTCCTGGCCGCGGTCGGCCTGCTCAGCCGGCCGCTGCTGGAGCGGCGCTGAGAGCCTCGACGCCGTGACCCGGCACACCCCTTCCCCCGCACCCTCCTCTCGGCACGCCCGGCGCCGGCCGTTTCCGCGCCTGGCCCTGGCTCTGGTGAGCGTCGTCGCCATCGTCTCGGGCTGTGGCGGCCAGCCGAGCCTCTCCGCCTCTCAGCTGGGGCTGCCCCAGGCAGGGCATCCGCACACCCTCGCCTCGGCCACCTACGACACCAGCCCCGACGGCGGGATCTACGTCAACCCCGACCCGATCCGCGTGACCCTGGTCGGGCGCATTCCCATGGAGCCCCTCGCCCAGACGGTCGGCGCGGGGAGTCAGTGGGCGGCGCTCCGCGGTCTCGGCGACCTCACCGCGGTGGGGTTCCAGCTCACCAACTCCGGCCTGGCGGGCAGCAACCCCGAGCTCGACTCGCTGCAGATCGCCTCCTCGTCGTGGGCCACCTGTCAGGCCGGCACCAGCGAGGCACTCTGCCCCGCGGGCCTCAGCAAGTCCGCCTTCAACAAGTTCTATTACCCCGCCTACCCGCTGGCCGGCCTCAGCTCGGTGGCCATCGACGGCAGCTGCTCGGTCAACATCGACCCGGGGCAGACCATCACCGTGATCCTCATCTACCCACCGATCCGGGCCACCAGTTACGTGACCTGGGGGGAGTACGGGACCTTCGCGGTCGCCCTGCCCCTCGGAGGCGGGCTGCCCGCCACTGCCGGCGCGCTGCGTGCCAACATCTGCGTGCCTCCCGATACCACCCAGGGCTCATGATCCGGCTCCCAGCCTCCGAACGGTTCCCGGCCCCCGAACAGCCCCCCGACCGCGGAGGCGACGCGCGTACGGGGTGGGACGTTGCCGCGGCGGCACCCACGCTCTCCGCCGCCCTGCTCTGGAGGGTGCACATCCCGACCGTCGATGAGAGCTGCATCCGGGTGCGCTGCCGGCAGCCCGCGGGCAGCGGTCCCTGGCCGCTCACGACCGCGCTGGTCGAGCTGGCACGGCTGGGGGTGCGGCCCACCGAGCGGTTCCGCAGCCTGGGCACCGGAAGGGGGAGGCCACTCATCCATTCGCAGGAGGCCGCGTGGCGCGGGCTCCCGGTCCACCTCGAGTCGGTCGTCACCTCGGGAGGCGAGGTGGTCGAGGCTGCTCTCGCCCTCCCGGGCATGGACGAGGTCGTCCTCTGCGTGGACGAGGACCCGTGGTGGGAGCTGGTCGACACCTTCGCGGCCGCCGTCGACGCCACCCACGGCGCCCTGGTGGACGGGGAGCCGGTTGACCTGACGCCTGCCGGCACGGAGCTCGGCTGGCGCCGCCGCATCGGTGATCACCTCGGACTCCTGCTCCCCGATGGGACGAAGGTGGAGTGGGGCTTCACGGCCACCGTCTACGCGACCCTCCCCGCGAGCGGGCTCGCGGTGATCCTACGGTGAGCGCGGGGTTCGCCCTGGGAGCGGCGGGTCCATCGGGGGCGGCCGGCGTGCTGGTCACCGTCCACGAGCGGCTGGGGTACGCCCTCCTGGTCGTCCTCGCCGCCGGGCTCCTCCTCGCCCTCCTGACCGTCCGGGACACTCGGCGGCTGCCCACCGTGCGGGCCTACCTCTGGCTCTCCGTGGTGGGCCTGGTGCTGCAGGGGATCGCCGGCATCAGCCTGCTCTTCGCCGGCGAGCGGCCCGCCGAGGGGCTCCATCTCATGTACGGCCCGCTGGCCCTGGCCTCCCTCCCCCTCACCGTCCTCTTTGCCCGTGGGTGGGCCCCGACGCGGGAGGCCTGGACCTTCGCCGCCGGCTTTCTCATAGCCCTGCTCCTCGCCATCCGGGCCTTGATGACCGGCTGACCTCGCCCGCGGACCGGGGCCATTGCGACCCGGACGCGCCGGATGTTTGCGAGACCGTCACGGATGGGCAGCAGCCATGTCGTATGGCGGGCCTAGTGTCAGGGTGCCATGTCCGTATCCGCGCGCCGCCGGCGGCTCCAACCCTGGCAGGCACTGACCGCCTGTCTGGTCGCCATCCTGCTCGCCCTCGGCGTGGTCGGCGGGGGCGTGCTCGGCGTCTGGCAGGGACTGAGCGAGAACGCCACCAACATGGTGACCGCGGCCGCCGCCAGCGCGGTGGCCGTCCACTCCGTGCACTGCAGCGGCCTCACGCCCGCCTACCCCACCACCTGCACCGACGCACAGGGGACGGTGACCATCTCCTGGACCGCGGTGACGGGCAGCACCGGCATCACCGTCCAGCGAGCGACGTCGCCCACCGGCCCGTACACGACCATCGCGACCCTCCCCGGGACGGCCATCACCTACACCGACCCCAGCACCAGCGCCGCCTACAACACCCAGTACTACTACGAGGTCTACTCGGGCACCGCGAGCTGGATGCCCGCCGCCGACGTGGACATGGCGCTGTCGCTGGACCCGACGAGCGGGATCGACGACACCATCGGTACCGGCGGCACGAGTTTCAGCGGCGCCAGCCTGACCGCCATGCAGACCGCGGGTGGCGCCACCTACGCCGCCACCAACACCTGGGGGGCTGCGGCGACGCTGCTCGGCGGCCAGACGCCCGACTGGATGGGCTGCGCCAACACCAGCCAATGCTGGGCGTACACCTACCAGGGACACATCTGGGCCAGCACCAACGGCGGCGCCACCTGGACCGAGCAGACCACGCCGTCCAACCCGATCTGGTTCGGGGGCTGGTTCGAGAACGCCAGCGACGGCTGGGCGACCGGGGCCAACGGCACCATCGTGGCCACCACCAACGGGGGCACCACCTGGACGGCGCAGACCTCGGGCAGCACCCAGGAGCTCACCGCCGTCGACTGCGTCTCCACCACCCAGTGCTGGGTCTCGGGCTTCGGCGGGGTGATGCTGGTGAGCTCCAACGGCGGCAGCACCTGGACCGCCCAGACCTCCACCACCACCAGCAACCTCGACGAGATCAGCTGCGTCTCGGCCAGCGACTGCTGGGCCTCGGGCGCGGGCGGCACCATCATCGCCACCACCAACGGCGGCACCACCTGGGCCGCCCAGGCCTCCGGCACCACGGAGGAGCTCTTCGGGATCAGCTGCGTCTCCACCACGCAGTGCTGGGCGGCCGGCGCCGGCGGGGTGATCCTGGCCACGACCAACGGCACCACCTGGACCGCCCAGACCTCCGGTACCACCGACACCTTCTACGCGGTCGAGTGCTACTCGGCCACCGCCTGCTGGGCGGGTGGGCAGGACGGCGTCATCTATGCCAGCACCAACGGCACCAGCTGGACCGCCCAGGTCTCGGGGACCGCCGACTACATCTGGGGCTTCGAGTGCCTCTCCTCGCTCAACTGCTACGCGGCCGGCTCCAACCAGGGGGAGACCGCGGGCGTCCTCCTGGAGACGACCAACGGCGGCTCCAGCTGGTTTGCGCCGGTTGCCGCCCAGTACCTGCAGTGGAACTTCAGCCCCACCGTGGCCGCCGGGGCCCCGGTGACCTCGGCGGTGGTGACCCTGGTCGACGACGCCAGTGCCACCCCGGGCGCGGGGACCACCACCTACGTGGAGGTCTCCGCCAACAGCGGCGCCACCTGGACCGCCTTCCAGCTCCCCAACGAGACCACCACCATGGCCATCCAGACCGTCTCGGTGGTCTCGGTCATCAACAGCGCGGCCGCCGTCTCCGGCCTGGAGCTCCGTTACGTGGTGAGCAACGGCAGCGCCTACAAGAGCACCTTCGACCTGGTCCACGTCGACATCAACTGACAGTACCGTTGCGCGTACTGAGGGCGCCGGCAGCCGGTTCGAATACGATGCCGCGGTGCCCTCGGTCCTTCGCGACGACATCCGCAACTTCTCGATCATCGCCCACATCGACCACGGGAAGTCGACGCTGGCCGATCGCCTGCTGGAGGTGACCGGGACGGTCGCCCTGCGGGACATGCAGGACCAGGTCCTCGACACTCTCGACCTGGAGCGGGAGCGGGGCATCACCATCAAGGCCCAGGCGGTGCGGATGGAGTACACGGCTCGGGACGGCCGCCCCTACGAGCTCAACCTCATCGACACGCCCGGTCACGTGGACTTCACCTACGAGGTGTCCCGCGCCCTGGCCGCCTGCGAGGGAGCCGTCCTGGTGGTCGACGCGTCCCAGGGGATCGAGGCTCAGACCCTGGCCAACGTCGACCTCGCCCTCGAGCACGACCTCGAGATCATCCCGGTCATCAACAAGATCGATCTCCCCGCCGCCGACCCCGAGCTGGTGCGCCGGGAGATCCAGGAGGTGATCGGTCTCCCCGGCTCCGGTGCCATCCTCGCCTCGGCCCGCCTGGGGACCGGGATCCAGGAGATCCTGGAGGCGGTGGTGGCCCGGGTCCCGCCCCCCCACGGCGACCCGGCCGCGCCCCTCACGGCCCTGATCTTTGACGCCAAGTACGACGCCTACCGGGGGGTGGTCGTCTACGTCCGGATCATGGACGGCTCCATCAGCCCCGGTGAGCGGATCCGGATGATGGCGACCGAGAAGGAGTTCGTGGTCGACGAGGTGGGGGTTTTCCGGCCGATGATGACCCCCACCGACGGGTTGACCACCGGCGAGGTCGGGTATCTGATCGCCTCGATCAAAAACGTCCGGGACTCCAAGGTCGGGGACACCGTGACCCTGGCCGACCGCCCGGCCGCCACGGCGCTTCCGGGCTACCGGAGCGTCACCCCGATGGTCTACGCGGGCATCTTCCCGATCGATTCAGACGACGTCCAGGAGCTGAAGGAGGCGCTGGAGAGGCTCAACCTCAACGACGCCTCGCTGGTCTGGGAGCCGGAGGCCTCCGCGGCCCTCGGCTTCGGCTTCCGCTGTGGCTTCCTCGGGCTCCTCCACATGGAGATCGTCCAGGAGCGGTTGGAGCGCGAGTTCAACCTCTCGCTGATCACCACCGCCCCGACCGTCGAGTATCGGGTCAGGCTGCGCACCGGCGAGGTCATCCCCGTGGACAACCCGGAGAAGCTGCCCGATCCGTCGGCCATCGACGAGATCCTCGAGCCCCGCTGCACCGCGACCATCCTGGTGCCGAGCGCCCAGGTCGGCACGATCATGGAGCTCTGCCAGGAGAAGCGTGGCGAGTTTCGCAACCTCGTCCACCAGGCCGGCGACCGGGTGGCGCTGACCTACGACCTCCCCCTCGGCGAGATCATCCACGACTTCTACGACCAGCTCAAATCGAGGAGCCGGGGCTACGCATCCCTCAACTACGAGCTGACCGGGTTTCGGGCCGAGCGCCTGGTCAAGCTCGACATCATGGTGGGAGGGCAGCGGGTCGACGCCCTCTCGATGATCGTCCACCGCGACCGGGCAAACCTCCACGGGCGCAAGCTTGCCGAGCGGCTCCGCAAGCTGATCCCCCGCCAGCTCTTCGAGGTGCCGATCCAGGCGGCGGTGGGCGGTAAGATCATCGCCCGCGAGACGGTGTCGGCGATGCGCAAGGACGTCCTGGCCAAATGCTACGGTGGGGACATCACGCGCAAGCGAAAGCTGCTGGAGAAGCAGAAGGAGGGGAAGCGGCGGATGAAGCGGGTGGGCAGCGTGGAGATCCCCCAGGAGGCCTTCATGGCCGTCCTGCAGCTGGACGAGGACTGATGACGAGACCATCGGCAGCAACGTTGACGATCCCGCCGGCTGGCCCCGGCCGAGCCGGCTGACCGTGGCTCCGCCCCGTCATCGCCGCAAGCGCCGGCCCTCCCGGGTCGTCTCCACCCCGCCCCCCGTCTCCGAGCCCGAGCCCGCCCCCTGGCCGCCCCCCCGGCGGGGTTTCATCTCGTCCCTGCTGGGGCCCCCGCGGACACCCTCTCCGTCTCCGCGTCCGATGCGGCCGATGATGGGCCCCAGTCCCGCGGCCAACCTGGGGCCGATGTGGACCCGGCTCGACTACTACGCGCTCTCGGCCTTCACCGCGTTGGTGGTCCTGGTCATCGGCCTCGTCATCGGCCTGACCGACACCACCAGCGCCACGGTGCAGGCCAAACCGGCTCCGACCGCCACCAGCTTCTCGGTGGCGAGCGGTGACGGTAAGACGCTCGTCTGCGGCGCGAACGCCCCCATCCAGATCGGCGGTACGGAGGCGCATATCGCGGCGATCAACGGCGATCGGGTCACTCTCAGCGCACCGCTTGGCTCGGCGCCCAATACCGGCGCGGCGATCACCCAGAGCACGCTGGGTCCCGCAAACATCGACACCTGCGCGGCCGTGGCGGCCAGCCCGGCACCCACCACCACCCAGTTCACCCTCGCCGGCGGGGCCGGGGTGGACTTCGTCGCCTCCAGCATCCTCATCGACGGCCAGCCGGCGACCGTCAAGTCCGTCAACTCCACCACCTACCGGATCACCCTCTCGAGCCCCCTCGCGTCACCTCCGGCCACCGGCACCCCGGTCATGCAGGCGCTGTACACGACCGGCAGCCTCATCGGGGGCATCGTCGGGCTGGCGATCTCTGAGATCGCCATCGTGCTGCTGGCGGTGGCCGCGCTGGTGGCGCGCCCGATGGCTGCCAGGCTCCGTAGGAAGGACCGTCCGCGGGTCGTGGAGGTGCTCGTCTTCGGTGCCCTGGTGGCGGTGGTCGACACCCTGGTCTACTACCTGGAGGTGAGCACGCTCGGCTCCACGACCGGTACCGGCGTGGCGGTCGCCGAGCTGACCGCCGCGGCCTCCGGCTTCGTGCTGGTCCCGCTCATCTTCCCGCCCGTCGCGCGCTGGTTCCGCAGGCCTCCGCGGCAACCCCGGGGCTCCCGCGGGCCGGTCGGTCGGTGAGCGCCGGCGAGCCCCTGTGAGATGACGGATGCTCGCGCGGCCGGCCGCGCGGGCCTCCGCTCGCTCTACCTCCACATCCCCTTCTGCGAGCGTCGCTGCGAGTACTGCGACTTCGTCTCCCTCGCCGGTCGCGGTCGGGAAGCCGAGTACGTCGAGGCACTCCGGGCTGAGGTCCGTGAGCTGGCCGAGCGGTTCGGCCGCCTCGAACTTGACACCGTCTTCGTCGGCGGTGGGACGCCGAGCTTCGTCGAACCCGACCGGCTCGGAGGGCTCCTCGACGAGGTGAGGGCGGGCTTTGCCCTCGCCCCCGGGTGCGAGGTGACGCTCGAGGCCAATCCCTCGAGCACCTCCGAGCCGCGTGCCGCGGCGTGGCTCGAGGCCGGCTTCAACCGGGTGAGCCTCGGCATCCAGAGCCTGGAACCGGACATCCTCGCCTTTCTCGGTCGCGTCCACGATCGGGAGCGGGCCCTTGCCGCCGTCGGCGAGGTCCGCCGTGCCGGCTTCTCCCGGATCAGCTGCGATCTGATCTACGCCGTTCCCGGCCTCGATGACGCCCGCTGGCGCTCGACCCTGGAGGGGGTCGTGGCTCTCGGTCCCGGCCACGTCTCCGCCTACGAGCTGACCGTCGAGGCGGGGACGCCCCTGCACGCGAGCGTGCGGCGGGGCGAAAAACCGGCGGTGGATCCCGACGCGGCTCTCCGCCAGCATCGGATCGCGATCTCGGTGCTCGGCGCGGCCGGTCTCGGTCAGTACGAGGTCAGCAACTACGCGCAGGCGGGCGAGGAGTGCCGCCACAACCTCGTCTACTGGCGCCGCGGCCACTACCTCGGGGTGGGGCTCGGTGCCCACGGCCACCTCCCGGCCGGGCTCGGTACCCTCGTCGACATCCCCGTGCTACCCGGCGCGGTCGGGCTTCGCTACTGGCACGGGCGCAGCCTTCCCGCCTACGTAGAGGCTTCTCGCGCTGGCGCCCTCCCCATCGAGGGCTCCGAGGCGGTCACGCCGCCCGATGCGGAGGTGGAGCGCATCCTTCTCGGCCTGCGCCTCGCCGAAGGGATCACCTTCTCCGGACCGCTCGGTGAGCGCGCCGATGCGCTGGTGGCGGGGGACCTGCTCTGGCGCCGGCAGGGCCGGGTCGGGGCGACCCCCCGCGGTCAGGAGGTTCTGGACGAGGTCATCCGCCAGCTCCTGGCCTGACGCTGCGGACGTGCCAGGTGGCGCCCGGCACGTCCAGGCCTCGGACATTCGGCTCCTGCGCCCCCGCACCGCTGCCGGGGAGATGCGACCCGGGGCTCGCCGCGTGCTCGTGCTGCCAGGAGGCGACGCCGTCGAGGAGCACGGCGAGGAGGCGCCCCCGAAAGTTGGCGACGGCGGCCTCCGCCTGCTCCGGTGATCCGGGCCGCTCGCCGAGATCGTGGTTCTCGTGCCAGGGGATGGGAAGCCGGAGCACCGTCTTCGACTGGATGCGGGCCTCGGCGACGCCCGGCTCCGCCTCCTCGATCACCACCGCGAGCCGCAGCGTCGGCCCCAACTCGTCGCAGACCTTCCACGCCCGCTCCCAGGTGCGCACACGCTGCACGCCCACGAGGGTGAAGCGCACCGGGTCGATCACCAACGCCTGGTGCCACCACGCGGCCATCTCGGTCATCTCCGCGGCCACCTCGACGTCGACCTCCTGGACGATCCAGGCCAGCACCATGGGGACGACGTTGCCGATGTCCACGTGGACGGTCTTGCGGAACTCGTCGTGGGTGCCGTCGAGGAACCGCCCGTGGGTGGGGCAGAAGACGTCATCGTTCGAAATGTAGCGGTGCTGCGGGCACCAGGCCGTGGGGCAGGCACGTTCGTGGCGGTCCACGTAGGCGCAGGCGAGCCCCGTCTTCTGCCCGCATCCCCGGAAGGAGCACCACTGGTCCCCGAAGTCCGTGGCCAGGGTGCTGGCAGGCGGCGGCGGGGCGGGCGGCAGCACCGGCTCCTCAGCCGGGACCGGCCGTTTCCAGAGGTTCACCACTGTGCTCCACGGGCTCTTCCGACGCTCGGGCAGGCCTCCAGTGTCAGGCGTCGGCATCGAGATCGCGTGGCAGAGCGGTGACGGAGCTGCGCCGCCCCAGCGCGTCACCAGGAGGCGTGTTGCCCCCGTCCAGCGCCGGCAGTCCCCCCGCAGGAAGGCGTCCCCTCGTCACCTGGCTGCCCCGGCTGTGGCCGCCTGTAACGTCGAGGTAAGGCCGGAAGCCTGCGCTCGACAGACCGGTCACAGTGTCGCCGCAGGGCTTTCGGACGGGCATGCCGTTCCCCCACGATTGCATCAATCATGCGCCGTACTCCTGGCTCTCCAGGCCATCAGCCCGTGCCCGAAACAGTTGTCACGGAGCTTATCCGTGCCGGGCTCTCCCGGAGCACCGTGTTGGCCATGGATGGCTGGAAGGCGCAGGAGGTGCTCGACCTCCTCCACTCCGCTCACCTCGGTGACGGCCACCGCTGGAGCCCCGACTTCCGCTCTCGGGGCCACGGTCTCGGCTCGCTGGGCGGCCCGGCGAGCTCGCCGGCGGGACCGGTGCTAGGATTTAGCACTCAGGACTAGCGAGTGCTAAGGTGGCTTCGGGTGGAGCCGCCGGTCCGGGAGAGCCATGGAGAGCTGGATCCCTCTCGATACGCGCAAAGAGCAGATCCTCAAGGCGGTGGTCGCGGACTACACCGCCACCGGGGTGCCGGTGGGGTCGCACGCCCTCGCCTTGCATCTCGCCAGCTGGTCTGCCGCCACCATCCGCAACGAGCTGGCGACCCTGGTCGAGGTCGGCTACCTCCTCCAGCCACACACCTCCGCGGGCCGGGTGCCGAGCGATCGCGGCTACCGGTACTACGTCGACTTCTTGATGCAGGAGGAGGGGCTTCCCGGCGGGGTGCGCCGCCAGCTCGAGCCCCGCCTGGCGGTCATGCCCGCCGACATCGAGGGAGTCCTGGAGCTTGCCGCCCAGGTGCTCGCCGTGGCCGTCGACGCTCTGAGCATCGTCACCGGCCCCCGGGCCCGCAGTGTCGCCGTCAAGCACCTGGACCTGGTCTCCCTCGACCCTGCGCACGCGCTCCTGATCCTGGTGCTGGACGGCAACGTTATCCGCCAGCACCCGATGGCCCTCAGCCGTGAGGCTGACCAGGAGGAGCTGAGCCGGCTCGCCGGCGGGCTCAACACCGAGATCGTCGGTCTCGACGGCGCTCAGATCGAGACCCGCCAGGAGATGGATCCAGTGCATCCGCTCCGCTCCGAGGTCGTGGCCGACATCGCCGCGTTCCTCCACTCGGTGGAGTCTCGTCAGGACACCCTGATCGTCCACGACGGAGTGCGCAACCTCCTCCATCAGCCCGAGTTCGGCGACGTCCAGCGGCTCGGCCAGGTGCTGGAGCTGGTCGAGGAGGAGCGGGTCCTCGGCGAGTTGCTCGCAGCGGCGTTCGAGGAGGCCGGCTCATCCCCGGAGGCGAGCGGGGCCGGTGGCGCCGCGACTTCCGGGCGTCCCGTCACCGTGGTCATCGGCACCGAGTCCGGGATCTCCCAGCTGAACGGCTGCAGCCTGGTGTTGACCACGTACCGGGCGGGAGAGGGGAGGGGTGGCACCGTCGGGGTGCTGGGGCCGACCCGGATGCCCTACTCGCAGGTGGCCCCGCGGGTGCGCTTCGTCGCCGATCGGGTTGGCGAAGCGGTGACGCGGGTACTGAGTTGACCATGTCCGCTGATCGAGGAGACCGAGGATGAGCGACCACCCCAGGCGGAGCGTGGACGGGAGAGCCGCCCGTGCCTCCCATGGCGAGTCGCCGTCCCGTCCTGGCGTCACCGCCCCCGGGGTCTCTGGCCCGGGTGCGCCGGGAGCCGGCAGGGTGCGCCACGCCGCCCCGGCCGGTGAGGCTCCTCCCGAAGCCGCCCTGGTGCCGGCCAACGTCCCCGAAGCCGTCACGGCGGCGGACGTCGAAGGCCTGCGGGCTGAGCTCGCCGAACGGAATGACCAGCTGCTGCGCCTCGCCGCCGACTTCGAGAACTTCCGCCGGCGCAAGGCCCAGGAGCTCGCTGACCGCGGTCGTTACGCGTCTGAGGACGCCGCTCAGGCGCTCATCCCCGTGCTCGACAACCTCCGTCGCGCCGTTGGCCACTCTGCTGGGGATAGCGGTGGCCAGCAGCTTCTGGATGGGCTTCGGATGGTGGTGATCCAGTTCGAGCAGGCGCTGAGCGCCATCGGGGTCGAGCCCGTCGAGACAGTCGGCGCGCGTTTTGACCCGTCAGTGCACCAGGCGATCGGCGGCGAGGAGTCCGACGAGGTCACCGAGGATACCGTGGTCGCCGAGATGCAGCCCGGCTATCGGCTCCACGACCGTCTCCTTCGTCCCGCATTGGTGCGGGTTGTGCATCCGCGTCCCGGCCCTGGCGCAACCGCGGGACCCGAGGTCTGATGGCCACCGTCAAGCGCGACTACTACGAGGTCCTCGGTGTCAAGCGCGACGCCAAACCCGAGGAGCTGAAGCGCGCGTACCGCAAGCTGGCCATGGAGTTTCACCCCGACCGCAACCAGGGTGACAAGGCGGCCGAGGAGAAGTTCAAGGAGGTCGGTGAGGCCTATTCCGTCCTCAGCGACCCTCAGAAACGGCAGCGATACGACACGTACGGCCACAGCGGCCAGCAGATGCCCGACTTCGGGCAGTTCTCCTTCGACTCGGCCTTCGATCTCTTCGACATGTTCTTCGGAGGTGGGCGGCGTTCCGCGCGCGGGTCGGGACCGCAGCGTGGCTCCGACCTGAGAATGTCCGTCGACATCACCTTCGAGGAGTCGATCTTCGGCGCCAAGCGGACCGTGGAGGTGCCGCGTGCCGACACCTGCCCCGACTGCGCGGGGAGTGGAGCGGCCCCGGGGACGACGCCGCACACCTGCCCCGACTGCGGTGGCAGTGGCCAGGTTCGCCGGGCGATGCAATCCATCTTCGGCCAGGTGATGAATGTGACCGCCTGCCCGCGTTGCCGTGGCTCCGGCAAGCTGGTGGACAACCCCTGCCCGCGCTGCCGCGGCAGGGGTCTGGTGGAGGCGCGCAAGACCATCGAGGTATCCATCCCCGCCGGCGTCGATGGCGACGTCCAGGTTCGGGTCTCGGGCGAGGGCGAGGCCGGACCGCAGGGCGGGCCGCACGGCGACCTCTACCTGAGCTTCCGGGTCGCGCCCCATCCCCAGCTGATCCGCCGGGGTCAGGACCTCGTCTACGAGCTGCCGGTCTCAGTCACCCAGGCGGTGCTCGGAGACCGGATAACGGTACCCACGGTGAGCGGCGAGACGGCCCTGGATCTGCCCGCCGGCACTCAGCCCGGCCGTGTCATCAAGATCGCCGGGCAGGGGGTCCCCCATCTCCGCACCGGGCGTCGCGGCGACCAGATCTGCGTCGTCCGGGTCGTGGTGCCCGCTCACGTCTCCGCCAAGGACCGCAAGCTCTACGAGGAGTTGGGGGGGCGCGACGGGAAGCCGGTCGAGGTGAGGCGCGGCTTCTTCGACCACCTGCGCGACTTCTTCGCACCGGCCGAGTGACACACCCGCCGCATGTTGAGCGGCCCCGCCGCGCTTGATACAGATCATCCAGGTTCCCACCCAGGGAGCCGCCTCCGGCCGTGCTCCTCAGACGGAGGCGGTTTCTCGTTCAGCCGGAGATGACTTTGCGTGCCCGCTTGTCCCGATACATGTTGGTGTCGGCGCGACGGAGCAGTTGCGCCGGCTCGCCGCCGTCCTCGGGGAAGGCTGCCAGACCGATGCTGAGCCCGACCGGGACCTTCCGATCGTCGACGGTTATCGGTTCCTCCATCCGTTGACGGACCTTGGCGCTGATCAGCTCGGCCTGAGCGGGATCGGCGTCGACGGCGACGATCACAAATTCGTCGCCGCCGAGCCGGGCGACCGTGTCCGACACGCGAACCGACGCCTGGATGCGAGCCGCCGTCTCCCTGAGGACGGTGTCGCCGGCGCTGTGCCCCAGGGCGTCGTTGAGGTTCTTGAGCCCGTCGATGTCCAGGAGGAAGAGGGCCAGCGGCCGGCCGGAACGGCGGGCGTTGGAGATGCCGTGCTGGAGCCGGTCGTTGAAGAGGTTGCGATTGGGCAGACCGGTGAGGGGGTCGTGCATGGCCGCGTGCTCCATCGCCGCCGATTGGAAGAGCAGCGCCGCCTCGGTCTGGTCTCTGCCTCGAAGAGCCCGGTTGACCATGACGACCGCCGCCACGAAGAGGAGCGCCAGGGTCGCGCAGATGCTGAACACCACCACCTTGAGACTGGCCACCGCTGCCAGGGCCGAGCTCGGCAGCCACGCACCCACCACCCACGCGGCTCCGCTCACCGGGCTGTACGCCGCGGGCCCGCTCGTTCCGTTGTCATTCAGCCCGACCACGCCGCTCGTGAGGGCCTGGTCCGCGGCCGCGGTGATGGATGCCTCCGGCACCCAGCTGGTCACGACCCTCGCCGCACTCGAACCCGCTGCCTCCACGCCGAGCACCAGGCCGCCGGCCCGGTCCAGCACCAGCAGCTTCATCCCCTGGGCCGCGGCGAGCGACTGGAGGGAGGTGAGGGTTGCCCCGAGCCCGTACTGCTCGACCAGGAAGCCGCCGGCGGCCCCGCCCCCCTTGCGGACCGGGACGGCCACGACGATGGCAGGAGCGGCGAGCGACGATGGCACCGCCACCACCAGGGACCCGGCGCGTGCGCTGCTGGCGCCCCACCCGGAGGGAAGAGCGTCCAGCGGGTCCTGGTTGCCAATGGCTGGGAGGACCGGCGATCCCGCGGCGTTGGTCAGGACCAGACCCTGGCTCCCCGTCTCGGCCCTGGAGAGGGCGATGAGGTCAGCGGTGGCCGCCGGGTTCGCCGTGGTGCTGTCCTCCGCCAGTGCCAGGATGGGGAGCTCGTTGGCGGCACTGTCGAGAGCGGCGACACGGCCGGAGATCACCTGCACCAGGTAGCCGGCGGCCTGCTTGCCTGCACCGGTGAGACGGGCGTTGACCTGCTCGGTGATGGCCGCCCCGCCCAGGGAGGTGCTGAGCAAGGCAACTGCGACCAGGCAGGCCAGCCCGATGGCCGCGACCAGGGCCGCGGTGCGACGCCGGCCGATCCCCCGTCCGCGGTCCGCGCCGGGGTCGGGGAGGGCAGCGGCAGGAGGCGGGTAGGCGGCCGGCGCGCGCGATGCCGCCGCCGACTGGTCCGCGGGGAGCGGGCCGTCGGCTCTCGAGCCGTGCCCGATCAGGTCTCGGGAGTTCACGGCGACGGCTACCAGACCCTGGCGAGGCTGCGGCTCGAGGCGCTGCCCGCCGGGACGCGCAAGCAAACCGTCCCCCGACCCCACCGCCTTGAGCATGAGGCCCCGCCGGCAAGCCACGGCTTGCGCCAACCGATCGCGTTCAGGTCGGCCCCTCCCCCGCGGGCCCGGTAGGCCCAGCTGGTTGTAGCAAGTGTGCCACCGTTGCAAGCCCGTCTGCAGAGTGCGGCGCGTCAGACGGTTCAGAAGTTCCTCGAACCCGGTCTCCACGCTGGGGCGCGTCAGACGGTTCAGAAGTTCCCAACCAGCCCGCCGCGCTCAGTCGGGAAGGGCGTCGACCCCCTCGATCTCCACCTGCTTGTGAGTGCCGCGGTGGCCGGCGACCAGACGGACGCGCGAGGGTGCCACGCCGGCCCAGCCGGCAACCAGCCGGAGCACCGCGGCGTTGGCGGCGCCGTCGATCGGTGGCTGGGTGACCCGCAGCCGCAGCTCCCGGCCGTCCCAGCTGAGCTCCTCCCTTCCAGCCCTCGGGTGGACCACCACCGCGACGCGCATCAGGGCTCGTCCGTTCCGAGTTCCGGAAGGATCGCCCCGCGCAGCCGGTCGCCCTCGACGCTGGTCGCTAGGACCGTCTGGATGCCGCCGGTCCGCGTCCCCGGGACGGGGTCGGCCACCATCTCGTGGTATCCGCCGGTGAGGCCGTGAGCCTCCCCCGGTGTCACCCGGTCCCAGACCACCCGGTGCTTGTGGCCGACCGCTCGCTGACGCCGGCTGCGGGCGCTCGCCGCCGCGACGCGGCGGACTTCGGCGCTGCGCGATCGGAGGGTGGCGTCGCCGGCCTGCTGGGGGAGCCGGGCCGCCTCCGTGTGGGGCCGCGGCGAGTAGCGGAAGACATGGCAGCCGAGGAACTCGACCTCGTCGATCAGGCGCAGCGTCGCCTCGTGGTCCTCCTGGCTCTCCCCCGGGAAGCCCACCATCACGTCGGTGGTCAGCTCGGTGTCGGGATCCTGACGGCGCAGCCCCTCGACGACACGAAGGTATCGGTCCCGCCGATGGCCGCGGTGCATGGCCCGGAGCACCTGGTCGCTGCCGCTCTGGAGTGGGATGTGCCAGTGGCTGCACAGCCGCGGGTCGCCGTTCAGTTCGACGAGTCGCTCCGGGATGTCGTTGGCGTTGATGCTGCTGAGGCGGAGGCGCACGGTCCCGTCGAGGCCCTCGAGGAGGCGGTGCACCAGGCCCGTCAGGTCGGAGCCCCGGTCTTGCCCGTAGCTGCCGAGGTCGACGCCGGTCAGGATCACCTCGGCGTGGCCGGCCGCCACCGCGGCCTGTGCTCGGGCCATCACCACCTCCTCGGGAACGCTCGCCGACGCGCCCCGGGTCCGCCACACCACGCAGTAGGTACAGCGGTGGTCGCAGCCGTCCTGGACCTTGAGAAAGGCTCGGCTGCGCAGCCCGGCCGGCGGGAGGTGGCGGAACGGGTCGCCGCGTCCGGCCGCGAGGGCGGCGACGTGGTCGGCGATGCGCAGCTTCTCGGTGTTGGCGAAGACCGCATCCAGCCCCGGGACGGCCGGGTTGCCGTCGATCCCAGCCGCCAGGTACCAATCGGGGTTGGCGTCCACGGAGCAGCCGGTGAGGATGAGGTGGCAGCCGGGATCGCGGCGACGCAGCCGGCGGAGCCGCTGCCGTGTGGTGGCGTCGGCCTGGTACGTCACCGCGCACGAGTTGAGCACACGGACGTCGGCGGGCTCGTCCTCGGGGACCACGTCGCAGCCGATACCTGCCAGCCTCCCGGCCAGCTCGGCCATCTCCGCGTAGTTGACCTTGCAGCCGAGGGTGGTGAGGGCAACCCGCAGGGGTCCGGCGATGGCCCCCCCGCGCGCCGTCCGCGGCTCAGCGCCCATGGTCGAGGTCCCCGGCCCGGGCGAGGAGAAGACCGGCTGCGACGATGGCCGCTCGGCGTGCCGGCAGCACCCGGGGCCCCAGGTGGACCATCTCGGAACCAGCCTCTCGGAGGCGATCGACCTCGCCGGGCTCCAATCCGCCCTCCGGGCCGATCACCAGGGCCGCCGGGCGGGCCGCGTCGACATCCAGCCGGGCCAGCGGGACGGCGCCGTCCACCGTGCAGACGAGGATACGCGCGCCCTCCGGCAGCTCGGCCAGCGCTCCCGCGAGGTTGGTCAGCGCTGCCACCCGTGGAACGGCGCCACGATGGGCCAGCTCGGCGGCCTCTCGGGCGATCTCGCCCCACCTGCGGAGCCGGGCCGCGGCCCGCTCCGAATCGGGCCGCGTGACGCTGCGCACGGCGACGACCGGGTGGATCGCGGCGGCCCCGACCTCGGCCAGGCCGGCCACCACCTCGTCGATCTCCCGGACCAGCCCCTGGATGACGTCGAGGCGGAGACGGGGTTCCCCCGAGGCTGGCCGGGACCAGAGGATCGAGCCGGTCACCCGAGCCCTCTCCACCGAGCTGACCCGGACCGCGTGCTCCTCGCCTGCGTCGTCGACGACCTGGATCACCTCTCCGGGCTGCACACGGAGGGGCCCGGCGAGATGGTGAGCGGCGTCACCCTCGACCACGAGCATGCCGCCGCCGATCTGGTCCCGGGTGACGAAGAGTCGTGGCACGGGGCAATGGTGGCGCGTCCCCCGCCAGATGCGACCTGGCGCGGGGTATCGGTCGCCCGACCCGTCCGGCGTCGGCCAGCGGGGTCCGGGCCCGTCCGGCCCCGGTCGCGCCGCGACGTGCCCTACGATCCGGAGCCGTGGCTCCGCCTGCTCCCGACCGGCACGTGGTCATGAGCGACGGCGTCCGGCTCGCCGTCAGCGTCCACGGGGATGGCGAACCTCTCGTGATGATCCCGGGGTTGGGGGCGACCCGGCGGGTCTACGCACCGATCGTCCCCGCGCTGGCGCGGCACCGCCGCGTGATCGTCTACGACCCCCGTGGGGTGGGCGACTCCGACGTCCCTGCCGGGCCCTATCCGATGCCCCGCCTGGCGGCGGACTGCGTCGAGGTGGCCGCCGGCTGCGGGGCGGAGACCTTCCAGCTCTTCGGCGCCTCAATGGGGGGCCTCACCGCCCAGCATCTCGCCGTCCTCCATCCCGAGCGACTGACCCGGCTGATCCTGGCCGCCACGGGCCCCGGGCGGCATGCGTCCGTACCCGCGGAGCCGGAGGCGACCGCCGCGCTTCTCGGACGGGGTGCGAGGACGCCGGCCGAGGCCTACCGGATGGCCTGCATCGTCCTCTACGCGCCGCGCTTCCAGCGCGAGCATCCCGAGTTCATCGACGAGGAGGTGGCCTACCGGGCCGCCCACCCGATCCCGGGCCGCGCTTTCACCGCCCAGTTCCGCGCTGCGCGAGACGCCGACATCGGCGATCGTCTCGGCGAGATCGCGGTGCCGACCCTCGTCCTTCACGGCACCGAGGACGTCCTGGTCCCTCTCGCCAACGCAGAGGCACTCACCCAGCTGATCCCCGGAGCGCGCCGCTACTGGTTCGACGGTCGCGGCCACCTCTTCTTCCACGAGGATCCCGACTCCACCGCGCAGGTCATCGCCTCCTTCCTGCGCGGTGGCTGAGGCCGTCGCCGGCTGGGGCTATTCGCTGCCCGCGGGTTCCGTCTCGCCCGCGGATACGCCCGCCTCGCCCTCGCCCTTGCGCCTCTTGCGCCGCCGCCGCCGCTTGGTCGCCGCCCCCGCCAGCACCGGTTCCAGCGGCTCCGCGCTGCGCCCGACCTGCACCGGGGCGGTGGCGATGGCCTGCGTCTCGCGGATCAGGGTCACCTTGATGACCCCCGGGTACTGCATCTCGCTCTCGATCTCGCGGGCGATCTCGCCGGT
>Ga0187875_10000069_pt1 | contig 89824 bp, 85 predicted proteins | sample June2016WEW_17_1_2_FD_132978 | JGI IMG/M metagenome (GOLD analysis project Ga0187875, IMG submission 132978) | Peatland microbial communities from SPRUCE experiment site at the Marcell Experimental Forest, Minnesota, USA - June2016WEW_17_10 | ecosystem: Environmental > Terrestrial > Soil >... | reverse complement strand
GCCATTTATAAAAATCACGTACCTAAATATCACTATTTCATTCTGAAATCAATAAAATGGGGAGTGTGTTTTATTCTATCTTAGTATTTGAAGACTCGATTTTTATAAAGACAATATGTTGTCAACTGAGGTAATAACCTTGCATCGTCTTTGCAGTTGATGTCAAGAAAACTCTGTCCACCAACGGTTAATTTTATACTGTTGTTTTCTTAAATGGCAATACTTTGGCTCCTACTTTTAATCCGTCCAAATAGTCAGCCCAAGTCTGCATCATCTTCTTTCGTTCGGCAAGGTGAGCCGTCCGGTTGTAGGCGCGTCCATTTGGGTCTCTGACCGCATGAGCAAGTTGATGTTCAATAAAATCCGATCTGACTTGCAAGACTTCATCAAGAATGGTTCGCGCCATTGCCCTGAAACCATGTGCGGTCATTTCGCTCTTTTCAAATCCCATACGTCTTAGTGCCGCAACAAGGGCATTATCAGACATAGGCCTATCAAAAGAACGGCCTGAAGGAAAACAATAGCGGCTTGCGCCGGTAAGTTCCTTAAGCTCCATCAATATCTCTATTGCCTGTTTTGACAATGGCACAAGGTGCGGTTCTCTCATTTTCATCTTGCCTGCGGGAATATTCCATTCAGCATTTTCAAAATCTATTTCAGACCATTCAGCATGACGTAGTTCACCCGGACGGGTAAAAACCAAAGGCAAAAACCGCAACGCACATTTAACAACAAAGCTTCCTTGATAGCCATCAATGGCTCTCAATAACTCCCCCGCTTTCCTAGGTTCGGTAATTGCCGCTCTGTGTTTTTCCTGCGGTTGTGGCAACGCACCTCTTAAATCCGTTGCTGGATCACGTTCGGCCCGCCCTGTTGCAACTGCATATCTGAAAACTTGTCCGCAAATAGTCCTTATACGGTGAGCTGTTTCCAAAGTTCCTCTTGATTCTACACGTTGCAAGACTTTCAACACCTCAGGTGCTTTTATTTCGGCAATCGGACGTTTACCAATCCATGGTAAAACATCACGTTCCAAACGGTTCTTAATTGTTTCGGCATGTCCTGTAGTCCAGCTTGAAATAAATCTAGCATACCATTCACGAGATATAACCTCGAAAGTTTCAGTCGATTCAATCTTGGTTTGCTTTTGGGCTTTGCGAACGGCTCCGGGGTCAATTCCGTTTGTTAACTGCCTTCGGGCTTCATCTCGTTTTTGACGTGCGTCAAGAAGACTTATTTCCGGGTATGCGCCGAAGGCTAGCTTCTTTTCCTTGCCGTCAAATCTGTATTTTAAATGCCATAACTTACCACCCGAACGAGTAACAAGAAGGAAAAGACCCCCTCCATCAAAAAGCTTAAAGTCTTTCTCTTGTGGTTTAACTGTGCGAGCTGAAACTTCAGATAATGGTTTGATTCTCTTAGGCATGAAAATATCTCCTTTTTGGGGGCTTGCTGTTTATCTTCGGGGCTTTTTAGTGTAAATCAGCCCCTAAACTTTTTGGATTTCATGAAATCTTATAACACGTCTTTGGATTAAAAGCAACAAAAAACCCGCTATTTCTAACGGGTTTCTGTACTTCTTTGGATTTTATCGGATTATGTCTTGGCGGAGAGAGGGGGATTCGAACCCCCGTGGGAGCTTGTGGCCCCCAAATCGATTTCGAGTCGATCCCGTTACGACCACTTCGGTACCTCTCCGCATTCAATCACGTTGCCGAAGCGGTGGGGATGTTACTCTCTTTTGCTGAAAAAATCTACTGATAATTTCCCCGCATTCTTCGGGTAATATTCCTTCAGTTATTTCCACCTGATGATTCAGCCTTTTATCGGCCAAAATATTATATAATGAAACCACTGCACCGCATTTCGGATCGCGCGCCCCGAAAATCACGCGTGAAAGCCTGGCCTGAATAATAGCGCCCGCGCACATAATACATGGTTCCAAAGTAACGTAAAGCTCAGCGCCTGTAAGCCGGTAATTGCCGAATTTTTCCCCGGCCTGCCTTAAAGCCAGTATCTCCGCGTGCGCCGTAGGATCATTCCGCATAATCGGCGAGTTATGCGCTCGCGCCAGAATATTGCCTTCGAGCACCAATACCGCGCCTACGGGAACTTCGCCACGGCAGTAAGCTTCTTGCGCTTCTTCCAGCGCTATCTTCATAAAATCATGATCTGTTGGCATTTTCCGATGAAATATTTCTCTTTAAAATTGTGTAACGACTATAATGACGCGGCGAGAATGGCGGCGCCTATGGCACCATTTTCCTGAGCATGGGGCGACACTTCGATTTTCATCCCCAATCTTTTCTCAAGGGCATGGATAACCCCGATATTTCTGGCTACCCCTCCTGTTATCATGACCGGTTCCTGCAACCCGACACGGCCAATCATAGATGAAATCCTGGCGGCGATAGATTCATGAATTCCAGCAATAATATCCTGCCTTTGTTCTCCCTTTGCGATCAGCGAAATAACTTCCGATTCTGCAAATACTGTGCATAGACTGCTTATTTTTGATGGCTGTTTCGATTTTATCGACATGGCTCCGAAGTCATCCAGATTGACTTCCATCGCCCTTGCCATAACTTCCAGAAAGCGTCCTGTTCCGGCGGCGCATTTATCATTCATGACAAAGTTTTTTACCTTGCCTTTGTCGTCGAGGAGAATGGCCTTGCTATCCTGTCCACCGATATCAATAATGGAACGAATATGCGGATTGAGAAAATGAGCTCCGGTTGCATGACACATGATTTCCGTATAAGATCTGTCGGCAAAGTTCACGCTGTTGCGCCCGTATCCGGTGGAAACAATTTTTTCTATGGAATTTTTAGCAATGCCTGCCTCTCCCAAAACGTCTTCATAAACCTTAATACCGGCAATCTCCGCATTATAGCCTGTAAAAATAATTTTTGTCGCAAGTAGTTTACCGCTGTCAAAAATCGCTGCCTTCGCCGTAATGGAACCTATATCAATCCCTGCTGTGCGCATTTTCCGCTTTCACCTTAATCTTCCCGAAAACATAAATATTTGAAGCATCTTATGAGTAAACATTGGCTCAAAGTCAAGATAAAAATATTGCCAAGACGATAATAAATTACCGTCCTGAAACCATAATGTTAAGATACTACCCTGTTTTCAAAAAAGTAATATCTGTTGCTTTTTCGCGGGTTGGCAGGTATGCCATGCGCAGAAAAATCAGCCAGGTTATTTTAGAAAAGGAATATTTATATGACAAAAAATTCATCCCCAAAGATCATTATTAGTGGTTCGGGGATTTGGACACCATCGAATATTATAACAAATGAGGAACTGGTGGAAAGCTATAACGCCTATGCGGAAAAGTTCAATTCTGATCACGCAGCGGATATAGCTGCCGGTACAATAGCGGAAAAATATCCTTCCAGCACAAGGTTCATTGAAAAAACATCGGGAATAAAAGCACGGCATGTATATACAAAGGAAGGCATTTTAGATATCAGGCGCATGCGTCCCAAGTTTCCCGAAAGAAAAAATGAAGAATTAAGCAACCAGGCGGAGATAGGCGTTTTTGCCGCGCGGAAGGCAATGATTGCCGCCGGTAAAACAGCCGCGGATATTGATGCTGTTATTGTCGCCTGTGCTTATACGCAGCGGCCATATCCGGCCATTGCAATTGAAATACAGAACGAACTGGGGATTAATGGTTTCGGATTTGATATGCTGGTGGCTTGTTCGGCAGCTACATTCGGCCTCCACAGGGCCTATGACAGCTTAAAGTCCGGTTCGACAAAGTGTGTTTTAGCTATCAATCCGGAGCTTGTTACTCCCCAGGTAAATTTCTGTGATCGTGACAGCCATTTCATTTTTGGCGATGTCAGTACCGCCATAATAATGGAGCGATCTGAAACCTGCACCAGCCCGAACAGTTACGAAATTTTGAGCACAAAAGCGCTGACCCGGTTTTCAAATAATATCCGCTCCAACTTCGGACATATGGCGTATGCTACAGATGTGAATACTTTTGGATGGGATAAGCTTTTTCATCAGTCCGGGCGTGTTGTCTTTAAGGAAGTAAGTCCGATTGCCGCAAAACATATTAGTGATCATCTGGCAAGCCTTGATTTAAAGCCGAACGACGTTAAACGGTTCTGGCTTCATCAGGCAAATATCAACATGAACAATAGAGTCATTAAAGAACTCCTTGGTGAAGATGTCGAGGAAGAAAGGATACCGACAATCCTTGACAGTTACGGAAACACAGCATCCGCAGGATCAATTGTTGCTTTTCATCTTTATAATGGTGATTTGAAAAAGGGTGATATAGGTGTGATCTGTTCCTTTGGCGCCGGATATTCTGTTGGCAGTTTGGTGTTGCGAAAACGGTGACTGAAAATCTGACCTGAAAATCAGAAGCTGAATAAAATAATAATTACATTAATTCCCATACGAAAGAATTAAATATCTCCGCAGATTACGGCAGAGGATATTCGATGCTCTTGACACAATACCTCATAATTTATGGTCAGGTTCGAAGATAAACCTTTCGGGCTTATTAATTTACCTGCTGACTTTTATTTCTTTAACAATTTCCATGAAGGCTTTAATTCTTGTCTAACTCAACCAAAAAACTTATTTTGTTAGATAGTGCCAATGAAAAGTTGAGTCGTCTTGCCCATCTTTTTATTTGAATATCTATCGTTTTATACATCAGGAAAGACCGGATCTCTTTTTTCAAGAAAGGCTCCCACACCATGAAAACATTCGCCTGAAGAGATCAATTCGGCGGCGAGAAGAGATTCTAACTTCAACGATTCGGATGAAGTGATATTCGAATTTTGCCTGATAAGAGATAATGAAGATCTCACAGCTCGGGGCCCGTTAAGCGCTATTCTTTCCGCTATTGCAACGGCTTCATTAAGCGCATTTCCTTTCGCGCTTATTCTGTTCACCATCCCCATAGTATATGCCTCGTCAGCGCTTACTTTTCTTCCGGTTAGAATGAGATCAGCGGCACGTGAATGTCCGATAAGTCCCGTCAGGGCGGTTCCGCCTCCCCAATCCGGCATGAGACCCAACCGTGTTTCCGAAAAGCATATTACCGCGTCCGGTTCCATGACGCGCATATCGCATCGCACGGCAAGTTCGGCCCCGCCTCCGTATGCCTTTCCGTTAATTGCCGCAATCAATGGCACAGGGATCGATACAAAGGCATCAACAGATCTTCTTATTGCGTTAATAAGTTCTTTAGCCGGTTCCGGATCATTTCCGGATGCCGCATCAATTACACGTTTAACCATCGGATTATCAGGATGCACATCGAAACCCGCGCTGAAAGATTTATCGCCGGCACCGGTAATTACAACTGCACGAGGAAGCGATGTTTTAATCTCGGACGTTATTGATTCAAGTTTTAAAAAAAGTTTTTCATCAAAAGCATTCATCTTCTCCGGTCTGTTGATTGTAACGATCGATATTTGTCCTCTTCTTTCCAATATCATATTCTCATATCTCATAATGTTATATCTCTCTGTATTCTTTTATTTGCCGATTATTTAATCCTGCATATTGACTATTATTCTCCCCCTGTGTTTGCCGGCTTTCATTTTCTCAATTTCGGGAATGACGTTTTGAAATCTCACTTCCGTTGCGATGGCTTCTAGCCACGGAAATTTCCATTTTTCGGATAGCATTTCCCATGCTCTTGTTCTGCGCTGCATCAAACAGTTCTGTGAGTCAATCCCGTATAGCGTAATACCGCGCAATATAAAAGGATATACGGTAAGCGATATATCTGCCGCCGCCGCGTTGCCGCAACAGGTAACTGCCCCATTACTTTTTGTTGATCTCAAGGCAAAGGTGAGGAGATTACCTCCTGCGGTATCAACAGCAGCGTCCCATTTCTCCGCCAGAAGAGGCTTCCCCGCCGATTCAGCAGGATCAGGTATGTCAATTATTTCAGCCGCTCCTAAATTCTTGAGGAAAGAACTCTCATCGTAAAGTCCCTTCACTGCGCTGACTTTGCAACCAGCATGCGAGAATATGGATACGGCAACGCTTCCAACCCCACCGCTTGCTCCTGTTACAAGGACTTCAGCACCGTCTCTCGTTCCGTGATCAGTTATTTTAAGAATAGACAAGGCGGCGGTAAGTCCCGCCGTACCGAATATCATGCTTTCGCGAAGGCCCAGTTTCACCGGCTTTTTGACTATCCATGAAGCCGGTACCCGTATACACTGCCCCAGTCCGCCAGCGGTATTCATGCCAAGATCGTAACTTGTGACAATAACTTCTTCTCCTGGATGAAAGGCTTCCGAGTTGCTTGCTTCAACTATGCCGGCAGCGTCTATGCCTGGCGTGTGAGGAAACTTTTTTGTAACGCCTCTGTTGCCCGAAGCCGAAAGAATATCTTTGTAATTAAGCGACGAGTAAAGTACGCGAATAAGGACATCTCCGGCAGGAAGGCTATCGGTTGACAATTCTTCTATGGCACATGTAAACTTCCTATTTTCTGTTTCCCGTACAACAAGTGCACTATAAGTTTTTTCTTTCATTGGTCATCTCCTTTAAATCGTAATATAAAACCGACCGGTCTCCCTTCATTAATATAAAATAATGCTGCAGCAGCATGTTAATTCCTCTGCTATTTTTTTAAATCTATGCTGTGAAGATATAAAATTAGTGATTTAATGGTTGAATCCAGCCGTTTTCTCGCTTTATCCGAGGTATACAACACACAAGCGCCAAGGAGCCCGGAGAAGATCATGTTACTTGCGTTCTCAGTATTTATACTTTGGCTGATGCCCCCTGATTTTTTCTCCTCGTCAAGAAAGCGTCTGATCATCTTTTCCAATCGTATGAATCCCTTGTTGACCTCTTTTGCAAGCCGGGGTGATTGATCGCTCAGTTCAACTGTCAGATTGACAAAAATGCAACCGCCGGGGAAGTTCATTGAATCAGCCAGATAACGGTCTCTGTAATTTTCAAGGATTTTTTGTATTTTAAAAAGCGGTCTTAGTTCATCATAAATTCCATGTAGATTCCGTTCGCGCCAAATCTTTCTTGCCGCGCTGAGTATCTCATAAAAGAGATCTTCCTTGCTTTTAAAGTGATTATAAAATCCACCTTTGGAAGTGCCCGAAGCATCAATAATATCCGTAATTGAGGTGCTCATATATCCTTTCACTGAGAAAAGTTTAAGCGACTCTTCAATGATATGTTCTTTTAATGTCGTTGTTTTTTTCATGTTAAGACCGACCGGTCTCCCCTATAAAATAAATGCCAGGGTTAGTCAATATATTTTTGATTTGATTTTTTACGGGAGACCCCTTTTAAAGAAGTGTATGTGAAAACTTTAGTTTTAACAGGTAATTAAGAACATCCTGCAGGATACTTTGTGAAGCATTATCATATTTGTCAAACATGGCGATGATCATTTTAATCATCTCATCAACGCCGATATCAGGATAAACTCTTGTATAAGCATCCTCCATGGATGCAAGCGTTTATCCATATTAATGTATTGCACTACGCCGATGCATAGGTATCGGCAACCAGACAGTCGTTTATGATAAACAAGTTTCCGGAGGGGCTATTTCATAGGATGCCAAAGGGAAATATTATCCACGAGCAGCCGGTGTTTCCCATTAGGAACAGATTCCCTGAAATATTACTTTTTATTTGCCTCCATAAGCTCAATAAACCCTTCTATTCTGGTTTTAATCTGTCCTTCGGAGTAAGCTCTGGGATCGTTCATGTCGCACTGGAGTATCAGCACCGGAATGCCCTTGTCCTTCCTGATGGCCTCCGCTAAATCGATCATCCCGGCACTGGAAGGCCTGCACGACATATTCTCGTGCAAAATAACGCCGTCAATTTTATATTCGTCAATCCATTTTTCAAAATTTTCGATCCGTTTCTCAAGGTTGTAGGCGTATGGCGTGTCCATTATCAGTTTTGCGACATCGCGCAAAGTCTCTTCCATGGTGAGACATTTTTTCTTCGGAGGAGCAAATGAAAATGTGTAAGGCTCGAAAGCGATGACAGCGCCTTGTTGCGCAAGGTCATACATGAATCTCATTCTGTACCAGAAAGGTATGCCCTCCCACATCACCCGGTATTTTTCGCTTCCCTTGGGCATTGTTCCCTCGCCCTTTGCGGTGATGCTTTTTATATCAGTAAGAATTTTTTTTAAGAAATTTATTCCGATTTTAACACCTGGCAAAACCACGAGGGGGAAAAACGACGCGGATGTTTCGGCTCCGCTGTAAGGCGACGGCACTGACTTTCTGTGTTCAAAAATCTCGCGCCACAGGTTCGTCAGTTCCATCGACCGGTCCAGGACTTTGTTCAGCCTTTTCTCATTCATCTTTTTGCCCGTGTGCTTTTCAACAAATGCCATAAGGTCGTAAAACTGATTCACCACGTAATCAATATTACACTCGAGGGTTTTCTCATCAGTACCGCTCACCCACTTTGGTATATCAAACATAAAAAACGGGACATTCATTTTATCGGCCATAATCTGGAACCACTTCCAATGAGTATCGCAGATGGCATTTGTGCAAACCACGATATCGGGCTTGCTTATTCCCCCGAGCGTCTTTTTGATTTTTGTGTCGTAAGCGCCGATGTTTGTCTTGCAGTAGGAACACAGGTCCTTGGAAAAACCCATTCCCTCGGCATGCTCGATAAGGCGCTGGGACTGTTTGCGGGCGGCAGCCACTGTCGCCATATTTTCGGGATGATCGGGGAAAATATCGTAGACCCACATGATTTCGATCGGGAAAGCGGCGCATGTCCAAGCCGTTTTTTTCCAGGGTAGAATCCTGTATATTTTTTCCATAGCAATCCACCACAGCATTGGCCACTTAAGGTCTTTCGAATGAGGCAGGGTTTTCAGCATCACCTTACCGGCATTATCATCGGAATTTTTTACTTTATCCATTATTTCCTCCATCCATCATTTCAACAAAGGCCATGAGTCTGGTCGAGAGTTGCTGGTCGGCAACCGGGGAAAAGTCCCTTTCAAGGTGGATAACCTTGTAGCCCTTGGATTTCAGGGCATTATTGACAGGCACGGAATCATAGGCATAGGGCTCGCAAAATTTCAGATTTTGCGAAAGAACTCCATCAACATCCGTCTCCCGGAGGGCTTTATAAAGATAATCCAGCCTCTTCTGAATTGTCGGCCTTGTCGCAGGCGTGGGTATACCCATGTAATATTCACACAGAGAGTCAAGTGGGTCGCTCCTGTCGGGGATCAGTGTCGCGAAAAATCTTTCTCCTATGGAAAGATCATCACGGACGACCCTGATGCCGCATTCGTCAAGCGTGTCCATCCACTCCACATAAGTGACGTCACTGCCTGTTAACAGAAAACGCTTTTTGTCAGACGGAAAAGCCGGCCTTGAATTCCAGACCGTTATCTCCGAGTCGAGGCAGGCTGAAACTTCATCCACGGAGCAAGTAAGACATTTTATCAACGCGGCTAGATAATCACGGTTGGGGATGTCCTTATGCGATCTGAGCGCAGAGAGGTGTTTTAGTTTTTTCTTTATCCCATTGGATTTGCCAATCGCCTGCCTGATTTTTTCTGATGTGATTTTGATATCAAATTTATTTTCAAGGTGGCTGATAAGCCTCTGCAGTTCAACCCTGTAATACTTCTTGGCGGCGTCTCCGTCAAGCAGGGGACAGCCGAACCAGTGAAGAAAAGGCGTTTCGACATGAAGCTTCCATATGTCGTAATGCCTGTTTGTATTATTGCACCCCTGCGCGAAAATAATCCCGGCCCATTCTTTTGATTCAGTCAGAGCTTCCGTAAGCCAACTCTTTGCGGCGGGGCAGAAAAAGTTGGATAAATATTTATCCGCCGGGTCATTGGGTTTGTAAACATCACCCATAATTTTATATGGGACAAATCCGGCAGACATTATAATTTCCAGCGGCATTTCGTGAGATGTGTCATAATATGCAATTTTTTTCATTTTTTAAAGTCCTTACTTAAAAAATAAAGCGGTTATTGCCTGTTTTACCATTACATTTATTGCAACAAGTATAAGGTTAAGCGGTGATATTTTTAATTCCCATAATTTTTTACATTGCGGGTTTCCCCGGTAAAAAATTTTCAACTCTTGTGGGAAACATAAAGGCATGTAACCGATTTTTCTTTCCAATTTCCACAAGTGGAGGCATTAAATCAGATTATCACGGTAAAAATCAATAAATATCTTCTCCTTTTGGGGAAAGGATTGATTTTAATTAATTTTCGTTGGTAAAAATTCTCTGTTTGGCGCATTATTCTGAAAAATGATGATCAATTAATAAAGAAATTTATATATAAAGGCAATTTAGATGGAGAAAATTAAGATCGGCATAAGTTCTTGTTTGCTGGGTGAAAAAGTCCGTTATGACGGCGGACACAAATTGAATACAGTGCTTAAGGATGCTCTTTGGGAGAAACACATAGACTATATCCCTGTTTGTCCTGAAGTGGAATGCGGCCTTGGCGTTCCCAGAAAATTAATGCGTCTGGAGGGCAATCCTGATTCTCCCCGGTTAATCATAATAAGCACCGGAGAAGATACGACCAAACGCATGGTGAATTGGGCGCTTAAACGATTGAATCAACTGGAGAAAGAAGATATTTGCGGTTTTATTTTTAAAAGCAATTCGCCTAGTTGCGGAATAAGAAAGGTCAAATTTTTTAATGAAAAGCATATACACTTAAAAGAGGGTAAGGGCATATTCGCAAAATTCTTCATAGAACATTTTCCATTACTGCCGGTGGAAGATGAAGAACTCCTTAATGATCCCGCCATGCTCGAAAATTTTATTGAAAGGGTATTCGCATTCGCTAAATCATGTGCGAAGTAATTCCTTGAGAATTGATATGATCTAAATTTCATCTTGACATCTATTTATTTGCTGTGTTACGAACTTCTAAACTTAGAAGGATGAGTGAGCTAAAAAATGCTGAAAGTTTTTTTCAGAAATAACTGGTGGTGGCAGACCTTGAATGTCTGTCCATAAGCTCGTATAAAAAAGAGCATGGGCAGGGAAACTCCTTCCCATGACTCCGGAATAATATTAACGCCATGGGAATACATCATAACCCATGGCTTTTTTTTAGACTTATTCTTAAATAATTAATAAGGAGAATAAACATGGAACAGGTAAAAGTAGTACTGCAAGACCGTGAAATACCGAAAAAATGGTATAACATCATGGCGGATTTGCCCACACCGATGAAACCGCCCCTGCATCCCGGAACCGGCCAGCCGGTAACCCCCAGTGATCTGGCGGCAATTTTTCCGATGAACATCATTGAACATGAAGCGTCGAATAAGCGCTGGATAAAAATACCGGACGAAGTTCTGCAAAAATATTTACTGTGGCGGCCGTCTCCTCTTTACCGTGCCTATAACTTTGAAAAACTGCTTGGTTGCCCGGTGAAAATTTATTACAAGAATGAAGGCGTCAGCCCGGCCGGTTCTCACAAACCCAACGCCGCCATTCCGATGGCCTATTATAATAAAGTGGCTGGAACCAAGCGCATTACCACAGAAACCGGCGCCGGCCAGTGGGGCAGCGCTCTTTCCATGGCCTGCCAGATGTTTGGTTTGATATGCCGTGTGTACATGGTTAAAATCAGCTATGAACAAAAACCCTACCGTCGCATGATGATGAACACCTGGGGCGCGGAATGTATCCCAAGCCCCAGTAACTTAACTCAGGCCGGCCGCAATGTGCTGGCGGAACATCCGGATTCCCCCGGTTCACTGGGCATTGCAATCAGCGAAGCAATCGAAGATTGCGTAACCAGCAAGGATACTAAATACGCGCTGGGCAGTGTTTTGAACCATGTATTGCTTTATCAGTCAATTATCGGCCTGGAAGCGCAAAAGCAAATGCAGAAAATAGGTGTCTATCCTGATGTGGTTATGGGATGTTGTGGCGGCGGCAGTAATTTTGCAGGCATCGCATCGCCATTTGTCTGTGACAAAATCCACGGGAAAGATGTGAAGATAGTCGGCGCCGAACCGTCATCCTGCCCCAGTATGACCAAAGGACCCTTCGCCTATGACTTTGGCGATCTTGCTAAAACAACACCGCTACTTCCCATGTATACACTGGGACATGATTATGTTCCCGCGCCGATCCATGCGGGCGGTTTACGTTATCACGGCATGGCACCGATCGTCAGCCATCTGGTCAGAGAAAATATGGTTGAGCCAAGAGCCTACGACCAGCTAAAAACATTTGATGCCGGCGTTAAATGGGCGCGTTCAGAAGGTTTTATTCCCGCTCCGGAAACCAATCACGTCCTGGCGGCAGTTGTTGATGAAGCCATGCGCGCCAAAGAAGAAGGCAAAGAAAAAACGATTCTCTTTAACTGGAGCGGTCACGGGCTGGTTGATCTTGCCGCTTATGACGCTTATTTATCAGGCAAATTAGAGGCTTATGAATTACCCGATCATGAAGTAGAAAGGGCGCTCAATGCCATTAAGGATTTCCCTAAACCTTAATAAAACTTAAATAAATTTAAATGGGAAAGCCGTCAGGAAATAAAAAACTTGACGGTTTTTCTTTTTTTCGTCAACCTGTCAAGCAATGAAAACCATGCACGATCATAAATTAATCCGTTGCCCGAAATTGGGCGATGAAATGACTTTCTCATACTGTTTGCGGGAATCCGTTGATCTTCCCTGTTCGCGGATTGTACACTGCTGGTCTTCTTGTTTTGATGTCGCCGCTTTTCTAAAAGAACTTTTGACACCTCAGCAATGGAATAATTTCAACAATTCCAGGCAAAATGATAAAGTGACAAGTCTTATCGAATTAATTGAAGCGGCAAAGGCAAAAAAATGAAATCTCTAGACTTATTCAATCAGGAAGGTACGGGAAACGCAAAGGATTCGGCTCCTCTTGCAGAAAGAATGAGGCCTCAGAAGATTTCCGAATATATCGGCCAGCAACATCTTTTAGGAGAGGGCTGTTTACTAAAAAGAGCCATTGAAGAAGATAAGCTTTTTTCCATGATTTTCTGGGGACCGCCAGGTTCTGGAAAAACCACTTTGGCCAGAATTTTAGCCGTTGAAACAAAATCAAAATTCATCAGTTTCTCAGCCGTTCTTTCCGGTGTAAAAGAAATTCGCGCGGTAATTGATGAAGCCAGGGAATTACTGAAAAGAAAAAAGATAAAGATGATTCTCTTTGTCGATGAAATTCACCGTTTCAACAAAGCCCAGCAGGACGCTTTTTTACCTCATGTGGAAAGCGGACTGATTACATTAATTGGCGCGACTACCGAAAACCCCTCTTTTGAAGTCATTGCTCCTCTTTTATCGCGAACAAGGGTTTTGGTTTTAAAGCCTTTTTCTGAGAACGACCTGCTGGCCATTGTCGAGGGCGCCCTGAAAGATAAACTAAAAGGGTTCGGACAATTTTCTATAAAAATCGACCCGGATGCTCTTCGTTATATTGTTCTTTTGGCTGATGGTGATGCCCGCAGCGCCCTGAATAATCTGGAAGCTATAGTATCTATGGTGCAAAACCTGCATAAAGATAAAAGGGTCATCTCTCTGGAATTCGCCCGCGAAGCTTTACTTAAAAAAGCTCTTTTATACGACAAAGATGGCGAAGAGCATTATAATTTAATTTCAGCTTTGCATAAGAGTTTACGCGGCAGTGACCCTGACGCCGCCCTGTATTGGCTGGGAAGGATGCTTGCCGCCGGAGAAGATCCTCTCTTCATTGCCCGGCGCATGATACGCTTCGCTTCGGAAGACATAGGAAATGCCGATCCACAGGCGCTGATCCTTGCTGTTGCAGCCCAGCAGGCTTTTCATTTTATTGGCCTGCCGGAAGGAGAACTGGCTCTGGCTCAGGCGGCAGTTTATCTCGCAACAGCTCCCAAAAGCAACTCGCTGTATGTTGGTTACGGTAAAGTCAAAGAAACTATTAACACGAAAGGATATTTACCCGTGCCGCTGCATATTCGTAATGCGCCGACAAAATTAATGAAAGAGCTTGATTATGGTAAGGATTACAAATACGCTCACAACTACGCAGATGCTTATGTTCCACAAGAATACTTGCCGGAAGAAATTAAAGGGCAAATTTTTTATCAACCAAGGGAAACTGGTTTCGAAAAAACCATTAAAGAAAGAATAAATGCCTGGAGACAGAAGAAAAATAATGCCAAGGATAAATAGATTTATACCCTTTCGATTGGAAGCTGCCGCCTGATAGGCGTCAGTTCCCGGTAAGGCAAAGGCTATTTTTTATTGCGCTCCTTATAGGTCGCGCTACCCGGTCAAAGGATAACGCGGCCAACAAAGTTAGCCAAAGACCGGATGCGCATCCCGCAGGGGAGCGCATAGTAAATGAATTTAACATTACCGGTAATTACCACCTGCAAGGTGGTAACTTACAAGCGAAAGGGTATTGCAAAAAAGGAAATGGGAGGCTTGGTTAGGGCCTCCCAATGAAGAGGGAAGGTTTAAATACCTTCTGGTTGTTTTGTTGCCGGCCAATCATACCCGTTATTTTCAGTCGACTAACGACTTTATTTAAAGCATTTATCGTACCATAAATGAACATTTATTTTAAGTAATCGATATAATTATAAAAAATGTATAAATTGTCATTATCCTCATAAATAATATTTTTTATTAGCGGCAATAAATGTCGAAAAGAATATCTGTTAATTTTAAAAAATATAGCAAATACAAATATATATCTTTTAATTTCCATATTTGTCTAAACTTCGACAAAAATGTCGGACTTTTTTGGATTATCCGTTGACTTTTCTCTTAAATAGCTTAAAATGACCGGCAAAACGAGACTATGAGGATAAAATGCGTTTTTTTAGAAAAAAAGAGCTAATAGTTCGCCGAAAAGCTAAAAGTTACAATGATCCTTTTCTTCAACCTTTAGCGGTAGCAATTGTCAGCGCTATTTTTGTAGCCTTAATCCTGATTACGGGCTTATTGGAAATTAGCAGAAGTGAAAATAACCTCTTAGCCTTTATGGAAGATCAGGCCTTGAGCACAATCGGCGTGTTGCAGCGGTTAACCGAAGAAAATTTAAAAAGTATAATTGCCGTACCCGAGAAAAAAACCCGTAATTTAAAAACCGTCAGCCAGGAAGAAGCTTCTTATTCCAAAAAATGGGTGATTGAAGCAATAACGGCATTGGCCAAAAACTTAGATGAACAATGGAAAAAAGGTAAGATAAACAATGATTATCTGCGCAAATTCGCGGCGGATAACAATTTTGCATATGTCGGTTTATTAAACTCCAAGGGAAACGCGCTATACCAGAACAGTCGTTTGCAGACAAACATGCTCAATGCTAACGAACTGCCAAAAAGCGGCCGGAAATTAACCACGCTGGAACTGATAGCAAAAATAGGAGAAAAACAGAGAATAGGATTCATCGCTCTGAGGCGTAAGGATAACAGCGGCACAGTGATAATAAGTCTGGATAAAACAGGATCTGTTTACTGGATTCTAAAAGTTGCCGGAGAAAAAGGAATGAATAAAATAGGCGAAGGCCATGGCATCGTTTACATGCAAATTATCAATGATCACAATAAGCTTCTCAGCAGTGTCGGCCAGCCAACCCCAAATATAAGCACAAACGATTTCAATTTTAAAGAAATTTTAGCCGGCAATGTAAAAATTGCCAGCAGAAAAGTTAATTACGGTGAAAATAAAATTTTGGATTTGGCGGCGCCTTTATTTCTGGACAAAAGAATTGTCGGTATAGTGAGAATCGGTCTCGATCGCCGCTCGATGGATAAAAGTCTTATCGAAAACCGGCAACATATCTTTGTTTTTATGTTTTTTATTGTCGTTATCGCTTTATTATCCATGTGGCTCCTTTATCATGACCAGAACCGCCACCTGGCCGGTATTGTTGAAATGGAGCGCCAGTTGGAAAAAGCAGAAAGGCTTTCTTCTCTCGGACAACTGGCGGCCGGGGTGGCGCACGAAATCCGTAATCCATTAAATGCTATCAGCATGGCTACGCAGAGGCTAAAAAGGGATTTTATACCTTCTGATCCGCAGAAAGCAGATGATTTTCGCAATCTTTCAGGAGTTATCAGAGACGAAATCAAACGTCTCGATGGAATAATTGAAGAGTTTTTGACTTTCTCCAAAAGCCGCAGATTGGATTTTTGTAAATTTTCCATCACGGAAGTTTTACAAAAAATTGTCAACCTGATCAGGGAAGAGGCATCCACCCGTGGTATTACTATTGAAACAACATGGCGCGAGACTCCGGCCTTAATTTCTATGGATGTAAACAAACTCCAGCAGGCTTTTATCAACCTGATTAAAAATGCCATGGAATCCATAACTGCCGCGGAAGGGAAGGTTATTATTACGGTTGATAAGGAAGGGAAAAATTACATTGTCGTAAGAATTTCCGATACCGGCTGCGGCATGACATCCAAGGAAATCGAAAGTATTTTTAATCCTGAATACACTACCAAAGAAAAAGGATTGGGGCTGGGGGTACCGTTAGCCTGTGAAATCATCCGCGGTCATGGAGGAGATATAAGAGTAATCAGCACCAAAGGCAGCGGGACAACATTTGAAGTTATTTTGCCTCGTGAGCGATTCAGCGAAATATCCTCAAAAGACAAGGAATAAAAATTCATGCAAAAACTGAGTATTCTAGTCGTCGAAGATGGTCAATCCCAAAGACAAATGCTGCGCGATTTTTTACGCTCTGAAGGCCATACCGTAACAGAAGCGGAAAATGGTGAAACAGCGATTAAAGCAGTTTTAAACGGTCATTTTGATTTAATTCTTTTGGATTATAAAATGCCCGGTATGGACGGTCTGGAAGTACTCAAAGAAGTAAAACGCATCAATCCGGAAATAGATGTGGTTATTATTACCGCCTATGGAACAATAGAAACGGCGGTTGAAGCCTTAAAAGCAGGAGCAATAGATTATATCACCAAACCGGTGGATCTGGATGAATTAATAATACTTGCCAACAGGATAACGGAAAGAAGACAGCTGATTCAGGAAAACAGACTCTTAAAAGAGGACATGAGCAAACGCGGCGTTACAGCGGATAAAATCATTTACAAGAGTCCGCTCATGGCGGAACTGATTAATCTGGCAGGGCGTGTGGCCGGAAGTAAAGCGTCCATTTTAATTCAGGGGGAAAGCGGAACGGGGAAAGAGTTACTGGCGCGACTGATTCATCATTTGAGTCCCAGGGCACACAAATCCATAGTTGTCGTCAATTGCGGAGCTCTGCATGAAAATTTAATGGAGAGTGAATTATTCGGCCATGAAAAAGGCTCTTTTACCGGAGCGGCTTCCCGCCGGATTGGCCGATTTGAAGAAGCCGACGGCGGCACTCTTTTTCTTGATGAAATAGGAGAACTTAGCCTTTCCACTCAGGTTAAGCTGCTGCGTTTTTTACAGGAACGCGAATTCCAACGTTTGGGCAGTAATGTTAATCTCCAGGTTGATGTCAGGATTATCAGCGCGACAAACCGCGATTTGGAACAGCAGGTTAAGGAAGGATCTTTTCGTGAAGACCTCTTTTACCGTCTGAAAGTTGTGACCATGTCTTTGCCGCCCCTCAGAGAAAGAAAAGAAGACTTAGGTATTTTAATCAATCACTTTATAGATAAATTTGCCACGGAAAACGGAAAAAACATTCAAGGATTAACATCTGAAGCTCGCGATATGCTTTTGAAATACGATTATCCGGGAAATGTACGCGAACTGGTTAATATTATAGAACGGGCAGTTGTGATAGCACGTGACCAATACATAACCACCGACGATTTACCATTTAAACCGGTTTCCAATCCGATTGATTCAGGCAAGAAATATTCCGGCGCTTTGCGTGAATCGGTGGATGAATTGGAAAAAAAATTAATTATTGAATCGATGGAAAAGACGCAGGACAATCAAACAAAAGCCGCCGAAATTTTAGGAATATCGGAACGCATGCTTCGTTACAAACTCAAAAAATACGGCCTGAAGAGTTGAGAGGGCTGTTGAAAAAAGCCCATCTGCTGCGTTTCCCTCGCCCTTCGTCATTGCGGAGTATTTTCATATACGCCTCATTCCTCAGGACTCGGGGGCCTTGCATCTGGGTTTTTTTGAACAGCCCCTAAATTTTATGGAGTAGCTAAAACCAAAAAGCTCACTTAGCTGATATGTTCTTCCTGTAATTCTCATTTTCATTTCTGTAATCTTATGCTAGACTACAACCAGAAATCGTTAATTTTCTATCCTTACATTTTTACGCTGCATTATGAATTGTAATCTTTAAAATAATGGAGATTCCATGCCTGGTGACGAAGAAATTGTAAATTTAATTAAAAGCGCTGCCAAATCCAAAGAAGATCAATTTGATAAAATGTCAATAGAAGAGTTGGAAAGCTTATACCAACAGGGATCTGCATTATCTAATAATAAAGCCTTTTTTAAAGATCTATATTTATTTGAGGGGGTTAATAAATTAAAGGGCGAAATTAAAAAACGAAAGAATAAACGATCCGCAACAATTAATTCTGTAGACGTCGTCGCATTCCACGATGCCCAATGGAAAACGAAATGGCTCATCGTCGGCCTCATTGTCATAATTCTTTGGCGCTGCATCGCGTTTTTGAATTTTAAATGGCTCTCTCATCTTCAGTTGTGGTTCTATTTAGTGTTAGTGGCGGTCATTAGCTTGGGATTTGAAGCCTTTTTGTTACTGTTCCCGATTGTCACGCGTAATCCTCACCAACGCCGTTCTTTTGGTTTTCCCGCAAAAACAAGTTGTTTACGGGAATTCGGCATCGCGATTCCTGTTGTCATCGTAACCCTAGTTTTTTTTAGCGGCGTCAATGCCCTTGTCGGTCGTGTATCACCCGGAACATCACTCGAACCTGACATCATTAAGAACATGATCGTATCCCGAAACCACATGTTCATTTATCTCTTATTTCTATTTTCATTCACTTTAGTACCGATTGCGGAAGAAATGTTCTTTCGCGGGTTCTTACACAACGCATTTCGCAAACGCATGCCATGGCCTGTTGCCGGTCTTATCCAATGCCTCCTCTTCGGGTTCTGTCATACCTTTGGAGGAATTCACGCTGCCGTTACTTTTGTTATTGGCTTGATTCTAACAGCAGTATACCAATGGCGGAAGACGCTAATTACCCCTATTTTCGTTCACGCAGGAATAAACTTTATTTCTTTACTTAGCGTCGTCATTTTGATGAACATTTATACCAACGGCCCGGCGATTGGTGTCAATGGAGATCTGAACTCTACTCCATGCGTGATTAAAAATATTATGCCTAACTCTGCGGCCGAAGCGGCCGATCTCCATGTCGGTGACATCATTACTGCGATAAATGGTAAACCAATTCGCAATTTTCAACAATTGATTGAAAATTTCCTTCTGCATAAACCGGGTGATGAAGTCCTGTTGACAATTAATAGGGCTGGAAGGATATTCGAGGTTAATGTCGTACTTCAGAAGAGGGGGAAAACCTTAACAAAATGCTATAAAAATAATGCATGCACCGAGGCGCCGATCTAGTTATTAGTTTGTTGAGGTTTCAATGGTATCTTCCCTGTGCCACTTACTATTGATCAACATTTCAAACGTAAATCATCAAAATATTTATTCGCAATGATTGTTTAGTAGTAGGTGAAAGAGAGATGACCATAAAAAAACCGCCTTTGTGGGCGGTTTTTTTATGGTTGTTTAATTTGATAATTTTTTATGCCATGGATTTTTTCATTTCCGTAAGAGAGAAAAAATGTTTTCTTTCTTCTTCTATGATCTGCTCCAGAGTCTTATGCTGCGAGGCAGGAACCAGTTTCTTGATTTCGTGATAATAAAGAATGGAATCCAGTTCTCTTTGAATGGCGAAATCAAGAGCCGCTGCCGTGTTCTTAACTTTTGCAAATTGTTTTTCCATTGCTTCCTTTGTGAAAACTATATTGTTATCAACATAGGAACGCAGGTAAGCGCTGTATTCCCCTTCATAACTCTCGAACGGACTGTTTTTTTCCATCTTCGCAAAAATCTTTTCAAAAATTTTTTTATGAGCAATTTCCGCCTTAGCCAACTGGGCAAAAAGTTTTTTTGCCTCTTTTTTCCTGGAAATTCGTTCGGCATATTTATAAAAATCAGAACCGTTTTCTTCAATTCTTATAGCAACTTCAACTATATCACTTGCTGCAAAAACTCCCATATTAAATGCCTCCTGCTTTTAAATAATATCTTATTAAATTGAACATATTTTTTTATCTAATGCAATAAAATTAACATATTCAAAACCACTTTTTTTTGAAATAAATCAACATGAACAACGTAATAACCAACATAATCCATGAGTTAAAACGCATGTTTACATCTCTTAAGGAGATGCTTTCTTTTTTACCTTTATAAATACGCTGGCGGCAGGTGATTTCCCATCAGGGAAAGAAACACCTGCGGGAAGCACAATTTTGGTATCAATCGTTGTCGTGAAAAATATTTTTTGCAGGTCGATGGGTTCCGTTTCGATTTTAATTTGTTCCGGCTTAGCCTGGGAACCGATTAAAACATGAACTTTTGACGGAGTAACACTCATTTTTTGCAAAGAAAGATTTTCTGCCAGCGAGTTTTGTGTGTTGACACTGACAGGAAAAGTCCAAGGAATAAATTTAGAGGAATAAACGTGAATTTTCGCGGGAACAATATCGGCAACTGTCAAATTTGACGGCGCGTTGACCATATTACCGGTTAAGGTAAATTCACGCTTTTTATCTATCACAGAAGATAAATCGAGAGATAATTTCAGTGAATGTTCGTCGAGAAGACGAAATGCCTGCTGTGGTCCCTGAAGAATGACTTTTGTTTCGTTTACTTGTGGTTCATCAATCTGCCAATTTTGTGGAATATTTTTATATTCAATGGGAACAATAAAATCACGGCGGATAATTTCTCTCTGATAGCCAAAAGCAATCCATAAAATACATGCCATAAACAAGGCAATAATTTTTTCCCGAGTATTTTCTTTGAGCCAATTCAATGCCGGATGTGATTTTTTGCCCGGAGTGTTGCGAATATAAAATTGATCAATTGTTTCATGCAAGAAAGCGGCATTGGGAACTAAAGTGAGATTTTCCAGATAGGCCAGCGATATGGTTCCTTTTTCTTCGGAAACGACAATACATATCGCATCAGATCGCTCTGAAAGACCGAGCGCCGCCGTGTGGCGCAATCCGATATTGACATATTTTGACGTGTTGACAGAAAGCGGCAGATGACAGCCAAACTTCGTGACTCTGTTGCCGCTTATTATCACGGCGCCGTCATGACCGATGGAATGAGGATCGAAAAGACTTTCTAAAAGAGATTCGCTGACAATCCCATCCAGGCTTGTCCCTCCGTTAATATGTCTCTCCAGCGGATCATTGCCCTGAAGAACAATCAGAGCGCCAATTCGTTTCTTGGCTAAATTTGCCGCCGTTTGCGCGATTATTTCCGCTGTTCCTTTCAAACCGGACAGAGCCGGAAATTTCTTACCGATGTTTCCCAGCAGCGCCAGTCTTTCAAAGAACCCGCGCAAATCTTCCTGAAAGATGACAACTAAAACAAAAAGCAAAATGGCAAAAAAACTTTGCAGAACGATAGTGGTAAGATAAAGTTGAAATAAACGGGCCGCGATATAAACACCGCCCAGAAGTGTTATGCCAATGAGCACAAAGCGGGAAGCTCTTGTTTTAAACCAGGTCAGAAAGGCAAAAATCATGAGAGTGATTATCGTCACATCCAGAATATCCTGAATTCTGATGCTCTTAATAACAACTAAAGCTGAGTTAAGTAATGTCATGACTTTCATCCTGATACGCCGGAATTCATACGGTTTTAAAAACTTATATAGAAAGAACTCTGCAAGTGTCAAGCAGGATTAATCTTATATTGACATTTACCTCCATTTTCCCATATCTTTCTCTGCATGAAAAAAATATCCCATAATCATCTTGATACCGTAGGCGATATATCGGCTAAAGAAAAACCCTGCAGGGAAAATGTCTGGTGCGCAAAATATGGCTACTTCATTGACTTGGATGCCTGCCGCGCCCGTTCCCGGCAACAAAAGAGTTGCCGCCGTTGTTATGCTTCCTTAATACAAGTGCCTCTGCCTTTTTGATTTTTTTGAAAGATATTCCTGAAAATAATAGAATTTTTTACACAATAAAAAAATGTTGACAGGCATTTTTAATGTTGTTATAAGTGTATTCAATTAATAGTTGGAAGAATTGTATAATGATTAAAACATTAAATCTTAATAACTGGTGGTGGTGGAACCTCACAGGGAGGCTTATCCGCCGCTGATTTTTTGTAATTAAAGTCAAAGCCGTGGAGAACCTCTCGGGACTCCACGGCTTTTTTGTTTTTAACTTAAAAAGGCCGTGAAATTTTCACGGCCTTTTTTTATTTTCAGGGAGAAAATTATGTACCAACCAAGTTTCGCAGAATTTGAAAAGTTAGCCCAAAAGGGGAATCTGATTCCGGTGTATAGGGAAATACTGGCCGACGTGGAAACACCGGTTTCCGTCTTAATGAAACTCCAGAATAAAGATCACGTCTATCTTCTGGAAAGCGTCGAGGGCGGCGAGAAGTGGGGACGTTATTCTTTTTTGGGAACGGACGCCGGAGTTGTTTTTAAAGTCCACGGCGATAAAGTCATTATTGAAGAGAAAGGAAGAATTTCTTCCCGCGAACACAAGGGTAATCCTCTAAACGAACTTCGTGAATTGCTCAACCGTTATAAGCCGGTTTCTATTTCCGGTCTACCACGTTTTTACGGCGGAGCCGTCGGTTTTTTAGGTTATGAAATGGTGCGCTATTTTGAAAAACTGCCGCCAAGCCCGCCGGATGATTTGAATCTGGATGAGGCTGTTTTTGTCATCAGCGATTCTTTGATGATTTTTGATAACGTGCGTCATACGATCAAAGTGGTAGCGTGCGCCTATACGGAAGACACGGATTCACTGGAAGCAAGCTATAAAGCCTCGTGCCGGAAAATTGATGCAATGATTGAAACGATTGCTGCGGCGGCTTCCCATAAAACAGCAGATGCTACGGGAAGTGAAGTGCATTTTGAATCCAATATGACGCCCGAACAATACAGAAACGCCATCGAAAAAGCCAAGGAATATATAGTTGCGGGAGACATCATACAGGTTGTACTGTCGCAGCGCTTTGAAACAGCCTGCCGCTCCAATCCCATAGATCTTTACCGGGCGCTGCGTTTTATTAATCCATCGCCTTATCTTTTCTTTCTGAAACTTGACGATCTAACGCTCATCGGCTCTTCGCCGGAAGTCATGGTGCGCAAGGAAGAAGACTCCATGGAACTGCGCCCGATTGCGGGAACAAGACCAAGAGGCAAAACCGAACAGGAAGATCGCGTTCTTTCCGACGAATTGCTCTCCGATGAAAAAGAACGGGCGGAGCACGTAATGCTTGTTGATCTGGGACGCAATGATCTGGGACGGGTCGCCGAAACCGGCAGCGTTCAGGTTAATCAATATATGGTGGTGGAAAAATATTCGCATGTCATGCATCTGGTGTCCAATGTGCGCGCTCAACTGGCCAAGGGAAAAGATGCTTTCGATGTCCTGGCAGCAACCTTTCCTGCAGGGACATTAACCGGCGCGCCTAAAGTACGGGCAATGGAAATTATCAGCGAGTTGGAAAAAGTCAAAAGAGGTCCTTACGGAGGGGCGGTCGGCTATTTCAGTTTCAGCGGCAATATGGATCTGTGCATTACCATCCGTACGATGATTATAAAAAACGGCAGGGTTTATGTTCAGGCCGGAGCGGGCATTGTGTATGACTCCATTCCCGAATCGGAGCATCAGGAATCTTTAAACAAATCCCGAGGCATGCTGCAGGCAGTGCGTCTGGCGGCGAGCGGTTTCGAAATCAAAAACGGAAACTAGGAGAAAAGAATGATTTTAATGATTGATAATTACGATTCCTTTACATTCAACATTGTCCAGTATCTTGGACAGATGGGCGAAAATGTCGAAGTGTATCGTAACGACAAGATAAAGATGGAAGAAATAAAACGTCTCAAGCCGCGGGCTATTTTTCTTTCGCCGGGCCCCTGCACACCCCTTGAAGCGGGAATAACGGTTGATGTCATCCGTGAGTTTTATAAAGATTTACCGATCATGGGAATATGTCTGGGGCATCAGTCCATAGGTTATGCCTTTGGAGGAGAAGTCGTGCGCGCCTCGCGCATTATGCATGGGAAAATTTCGCCGATTATCAATGACGGCAAAACAATATTTGCCGGATTGCCCAATCCTTTCCCTGCGGGACGTTATCATTCGCTTATTGTAGCCAGAGAATCTTTGCCCGCCTGTTTCGAAATTAGCGCAGAAACAGCGGAGGGTGAAATAATGGGTCTGCGGCACAGGGATTATCCCGTGGAGGGAATTCAGTTCCATCCGGAATCGGTGCTGACTCCTCAGGGAAAGCGCATCATTAAAAACTTCCTGAAATATACAAAATAAAAGGAGCGTTTATCATGATTAAAGAAGCGATTGAAAAAGCCGTCCAAAGAACTGATGTGCCGGAAGCGGAAATGATGTCGGCAATGGACGAAATCATGGAAGGAATTGCCACAACGGCGCAAATAGCCGCGTTAATTACGGCTCTGCGCATGAAAGGCGAAACGGTGGAGGAAGTCACCGGAGCTGCACGCATCATGCGTCAGAAAGCCACCCGCATCAACGCCTGCTCTTCGACTATCGTGGACACCTGCGGAACGGGCGGCGATAAACTAAACACTTTTAATATATCGACAACAGCCGCTTTTGTTGCGGCGGCAGCCGGACTCACTGTTGCCAAACATGGTAACCGCGCCGTTTCCAGCGGATGCGGCAGCGCCGACGTTCTGGAAGCGCTCGGCGTCAATATCAGCGCCGATCAGGATATCGTGGAAGAATGCGTTCAACAAATCGGCATCGGCTTTCTTTTCGCTCCAAAACTGCACGGCGCGATGAAATACGCTATCGGTCCCCGGCGCGAAATCGGCATCCGCACAATATTCAATATGCTGGGGCCACTTACCAATCCGGCCGGAGCAACCGCGCAGCTTCTGGGCGTTTATGATAAGAAACTCACAGAAATGTTCGCCGACGTATTAAAAAACATGGGGACAAAAAGAGCCTTTGTTGTTCATGGACTTGATGGTCTGGACGAAGTCACCATAACCGGCGAGACACGTGTTGCTGAACTCAAAGACGGGATAGTTCGGACATACAATATCAATCCTGTGGATTATTTCGGAAGAATTGATACGCTTGATTCCATTCGGGGAGGCGATCCCGTGGTGAATGCCCAAATTGCCAAAGATGTTCTTTCCGGAAAAAGCGGCGCCTGCCGCAACGTTGTTTTGATTAACGCGGCGCTGGCGATTGTTGCCGGAGAAAAAGCGGATAATATCAAAGAAGGGATAAAGGTCGCAGCCGATTGCATTGACAGCGGCGCGGCAATAAAGAAATTGCAATCACTTATTGAACTTAGCAACAGTTAAAAACATATGATTCTCGACAAAATTATTGAAACTAAAAAAGAAGAAGTGACGCGGTTTAAAAAAGAGACAACCCGGGCAAAACTACAAGAAACAATTGACCGTCTTGAGCCGTGTCGCGATTTCAGGAAGGCACTAATAGGCAAAGGCTCCAATATTATTGCGGAAGTAAAGTGCGCTTCGCCTTCTCGCGGAAGGCTCATTGATAATTTCGATCCAGTGAAAATTGCCGGAATTTATGAAAAAAACGGAGCGGACGCAATTTCGGTGCTCACCGACGAAAAATATTTCGCGGGGCATAAAAATTATCTGACGCAAATCAGGAAAAGTGTAAAACTGCCGCTGTTGCGCAAAGATTTTATTATTGACTCAATCCAGATTTATGAAACACGAGCAATGGGCGCCGACGCTGTTTTGCTAATCGTACGCGTTTTAGGAAAAAAACTTAAGGAATTGATTTTATTATCCAGAGAGATAGGTCTTAGTTCTCTGGTGGAAATTCACGAAGAAAAGGAACTGGAATTGGCGCTTGCGGCCGGCGCTGAAATTATTGGAATCAATAACCGCAATCTCGATACTTTCGTCACCGATATCGAAACCAGCCAAAGGCTAAAAGTGCAAATTCCCGAAAGTAAAATTGTTGTGGCGGAAAGCGGCATCAAGGAAAGAAAAGATGTTAAATCATTGATGCAATCGGGTATTAATGCTTTCTTAATCGGGGAATCTCTTATCACAGCACCGGACATCGGTAAAAAACTGCGCGCTTTCAAAGGAGAGATTTAAAGTGACACAGGTTAAAATCTGCGGAATAACGAACCAAGATGACTCTCTTTTCGCGGCTCAGTGCGGCGCGGCGGCGCTGGGCTTTATCTTTTATCCACCCTCTCCGCGTTATATAACACCTGAGGACGCCCGAAAAATAATCAGTGCTTTGCCGGATGAAGTAGTAAAAGTCGGCGTATTTGTCAACGAAAAAACAGAGGAAATAAAAAGAGTAATGGAATATTGCACGCTCGATATGATCCAATTGCACGGTGACGAATCGCCGGAATTATGCCGTCAGTTTTTGTCATCCGTAGTTATCAAAGCTGTCGATTTAAAAAACGATGATGATTTGAACAACGCTTGTTGCTATGGTGTCGCGGCTATTCTGGCCGACAGTCGCCATGCCGGACTTTACGGAGGCACCGGCAAAAAAGCCGACTGGGAATTAGCCTTTGCTCTCAAAAAAATAATACCAGTTATTCTTTCCGGCGGACTTAATGAGGGAAACATTGCCGAAGCTATGAAAACTGTGGCTCCGGCGGCGCTGGATTTAAACAGCGGCGTGGAAGTCTCTCCCGGCAAAAAAGATCACGCAAAGCTTGCCCGGATATTTGATATTGTTCGAGCGGCAGATGCTGCGCATGAAAATTCACTATTAATTTTTTCGAAGAGGAAAATGTGAATAAAACACTACCTGACAAAAACGGACATTTCGGCATTTTCGGCGGACGATATGCCGCGGAAACTCTGATGCCGGCTCTGATCGAGCTGGAGAATGCCTATAAATCCGCCCGAAAAGATAAAAACTTCCAAAAGGAGTTTCAATGGTATCAACAGGAATATGCAGGGCGCGCCACGCCTCTTTATTACGCCCGACGAATGTCCGAATCTTTGCGCGGAGCAAAAATATATCTCAAACGCGAAGATTTGAATCATACCGGCTCACATAAAATAAACAATACACTGGGGCAGGCACTCCTGGCACGCAGGATGGGCAGGAAAAAAATCGTCGCGGAAACAGGGGCGGGACAGCACGGTGTCGCCACAGCAACAGTTGCGGCCCTTTTCGGTATGGAATGTAAAATATTTATGGGTGAAGAAGATATCCGACGCCAGGCGCCTAATGTTTTCCGCATGAAAATACTTGGCGCGGAAGTTGTGCCCGTGAAAAGCGGCACAGCGACTCTCAAGGACGCGATGAACGAGGCCATGCGATACTGGGTGGGGAGTGTTCGTGATACCTTTTACATTATCGGCACAACAGCCGGACCGCATCCCTATCCGAAGATGGTGCGCGATTTTCAATCGGTTATCGGACGCGAAATAAAAAAACAAATCATGAAAATGGAGGGCAAAAATCCCGATGTTATGATTGCCTGCGTGGGCGGAGGCAGTAACGCTATGGGAACTTTCTATCCTTTCCGCAATGAAAAAAATGTGGCCATGTACGGTGTGGAAGCAGCGGGTTTGGGTTTGCATACTTCCGAGCATTCGGCCAGCATCAACGGCGGCAAAGTAGGCGTTCTGCACGGAAATAAAACTTATCTTTTACAGGATGGCTACGGACAGGTGCGCGATGCTTATTCGATTGCCGCGGGTCTGGATTATCCGGGAGTGGGCCCTGAGCACGCCTACTTTCACGCAACGAAAAAAGTAAAGTATGTAACGGTAACCGATAAAGAAGCTGTTGCGGCTTTTTCATTTTTATCACGGGAAGAGGGCATCATTCCCGCACTGGAGAGCGCGCACGCGATCGCATACGCCATGAAGATGGCGCCAAAAATGGCCAAAAATAAAACCTTCGTGATTTGCCTGTCAGGGCGAGGCGATAAAGATGCGCAGACGATTATAGAAAAGGGAGTTGTATGCTAATGGGACGAATTGAAAAAATGTTTGAATCCTTACGCGTTAAAAATGAAAAGGCGCTGATTGTTTACTTAACAGCCGGCGATCCTTCACTTGAGATTACAAAAAAATTAATTTACGGTTTAGAAAAGGCCGGTGTGGATATTCTGGAAATTGGCGTTCCTTTTTCCGATCCCACCGCCGACGGTCCGGTGATTCAGGCCGCTTCACAGCGCGCTTTAAAAGCCGGAACAACTCTGCCTGGCATACTGAACATGGTGGCGACAGTGCGCAGGGTTTCTGAAATTCCCGTTGTTCTTTTCGGTTACTTCAATCCTTTTTTTACTTACGGTGTGAAAAAGTTTGCTTACGCTGCGCATAAAGCGGGAGTAGATGGAGTTCTGGTAGTTGATTTACCTTATGAAGAAGCTGGGGAACTAAGAACTCACACAGATGCCGCAGGCATAGATTTTATTTCTCTGATCGCTCCCACAACCGGTAAAGAAAGGTTAAATAAAATTGCCGCTAAAGCATCGGGATTTATCTATTATATTTCCATAACAGGCATTACAGGCACTGCCGTGCCGAAAATTACAGATATAAAAAACGAAGTGGGAAAAATCCGCAGGATAACCAGCTTACCGGTAGCCGTGGGCTTTGGCATATCAAAACCGCAGCAGGCAAAAGAAATCGCACGTTTAGCCGATGGAGTCGTTATCGGCAGCGCGGTCGTGCGCCTTATTGACGAAAACAAAAATAGCCGTGATTTAGTACGAATCGTTTCCGATTACGTAAGTGGAATTAAGAAAGTATTGCGCTGATAAGGCGCTGTGCTCATTACGTTGTTCCTGCAACATCGTACTTTGCCGGGAATATACCGGGTCATCACGCTTTTATATTTCCGTCCGGACCGCCGCACGATGTCGCAATAATATAAAAACGGTCAACAACATCCGCCTTTCGTGCCACTGATATCGGGTCCTCCGCATGAACATTCGCCTCCGTTGCGCCCCAGCATCGCATTTATTACAGCAGCAGCACAGCCGACCCCGGATTGAACGAAAATGGCATTAGCAGGACAATTACGACTGCACGCGCCGCATTCCATACAGGCATCCCGATTTTGTATTTCTACATATTTACCCTTGGTTTTAAACACTTCATGAGGACAGACATCCAGACACATACCGCAGCCGGTACATTTTTTTTCGTCCAGATGCAAAGTGACAACATCTTTAAGATAAACTAAATTTTTCATTTTAACTCCTAAGAAATAAATATGACGCCTATCCACATAACAAGACCGGTAGCGGCGCAAGCGATCTCCAAAGGCAGCGCCCATCGCATTTCCTTTTTCACTCCCGACAAAGAAGTGTAGGTAGAACAGCCCGTGAAATTCATCGCAAGATATCCTGACACAGCGGGAATAATAAGCACCCATGCCAGAGCCTCTATTCTTCCCGGCCATGCTAAAAGATTAATATCTCGTAGATAAAGAAGAATCAGAGCGATAACAATGCCTATCGAAAAACCCTTAATCGAAAACGCCCTTCCAGGAAGATACGGCAGCAACAGCGGATTAAGTACAGTGCCTCCGATAACAGCACAAAGTAGCGCTAAAACAGCAAATAAACCATGACTTAGAGCGTTTGCCCAAAACCCTGATGGTCCTCCGACACCTCCGAGAACAAACAATACAGACGCAATAATCAAAAAAGGCTTTATCGCTTCTACAAGCTCAACGGGAATCAGCACTGCTCTTTCCTTTAAGGGAAAAGTGATTAAACGCATTGGCGCGGTTGTCTTGAAATTGGCATCAAGATAAGCAGGTAAATCCTCCGCACGAATTGGTCCATACTGAATCTTAAACCCTGAGATTTGTTTTACTTCGTGTGCTGCTACTCCCGGCGCTCCCAATTGGGGAAGGATTAATTTCCTGTGGCTTACAATATTATTCAGATTGCTAATATTTATTCTTCTTATGAGTTCATCCGTGCCGAAAGTTCCTTTGCCCGCAGCGCACCAAACGTTAATCCCTTTTGTGTCCAACACCAGAATCCAGGCAGAGCGTCCCTTCAGGGCTGACCGCAGACGGTCGAAGCTCAACTTGTAATTAGCGGAAACAAAAACAGAAGAATTACTATCCGGCGTGCCCAGCGCGTAAAGTCCGGGGTCTACTTTATAATTCATTCTGCTCACACCCCAGCGCGTTTTTATGGAACCCCAACGATCCTGCCAGGTGAGCGCCGAAGATACTCGCGGCAGTCCGCCTGCCGGTGTATCAATTGATCCGCTTACAAAAGATTGATTCAAATCCGGGACGGGATTTTCAGATTCCGCCGTCGCGGCGCCGCAACCGCAACCTGATTGCTCTTGAATTACCGGAAGTTCAAGTTTATCCATTATAGTTTCCTCGCAAAATATTAACAACAACTACAACCATTGTCTGAATTTTTTATGGCCGTGATGAAAATTTTGACCGATTCCAACACATCGGTTCTTTTTTTCGCCGGTATATTGCCCAGTACCTTTTGAAAAAAAGCTGTCAGGCAGATCAGGACTTTTTTGTGGGTTTCTCTGCCATCTTTGGTTAACGTGAACTTCACCGCTCGGGAATCATGATCCGCCTTGTCGCGCTGTATAAGCCCTTTTTTAATCAGGGGATTCACAAGCCGCGTTGTTGTGCTTTTCTCAACGGAAAGAAGTTTGTGCAGATCGGCCATGTGCAACTCTTTCTCTTTAGCCACGGCATCAAGAATCATAAACTGATGAAAAGTGACACCTTCGCAAAAGGCCTCATCCCGGCAGCAGCAGCGCAACACTTGTGAAAGTCCACCAAACATTTCCAATAATTCACTGGTATTTTCTTTTATATGTATCAACATGGTTGTATAATACAACTAATATTTAGCTTGTCAAGAGAAAAATGTTTTTAAATTGAAGTTGTGGTCAAAGGTGGTCTTGAGGTTATTCAGGGTAATCCAGTTATTACTTGCCCGCCTTCGTGTGATCTTAATGTTATTAGGTTATGAGAGGATAAATTTAAGAAGAGAGCGAATGATTAATCATCCCTGTCAGGCCAGGAATATACGGGAAGGCGATTTTCAAAGCTTGATCCGTCGGGCATCACTTCGACATCTTTGCCGTCGACTCTTTTGATTTTGGTCAGTGTGGCAGGAACGCAGCGTTTTCGGGCTGTGTCAATAACCTCCGCAATAGTCTTGAAATGTTTTATATCTTCAAGTGTTATGATCTGAGGTAAAATCATATCCAGCCGTCCCTGCTCATATTGTTTTATCGCCTCCGCCGGACGAATCCAGACATGGCCGGTCAGTTCGACGCCGTCATGTATAACGGCTTGATCAGACGGTACCGGCGTCACAAAGAAACGAACATCATAGCGCAACTCAAAAGGTTCAGGTGTAATCCAGTGTGAAAAATAAGTAAGCCGGTCTAACGGCAGAAGAAGCTCCTCCGCCGCAAGCATCTCAGAAAAATGTATTTTACCCTCGATGAGCGCTTTGCGATAATCACAAAAGCGCCGGCACTCTTCTTCCGTCCTGATCGTCACAGGCGCACCGTCTTTCTTCTGCGCCAGGAGAATTCCCACCTCTTCAAACGTTTCGCGTATCGCCGCCACCCACGCCCCCAGAGCATGCTCAAGGTGTCGCATGTCGGAAAGAATATGAGAAGCGCTGGCGCGATCAATTCCCAGGATAAAGTGTTCCATCCCGGCGCCAAAATCTTCGCTTTCCATAACGCCGCCCGGAAAGACATAATAGCCTGGGACAAAGCTGCTCTTGCGGTTTCTCCGGACCATCAGAACTTCAATGTCCTTAATTGAGGCATCCGGACAAGCGCGTATAAGCATTACAGTCGAGGCATCGGCGGGAATGACTTTCATATTTGTTGAACAACCTCTTGATTTGTGTTGATGGACTTTCATACATTATCAAAGAGATTTTTTCAAGACGATTAGATAGCCTGTTATCCATGGCCGGGGCACCGGCACAGGCTGGTGTCCAGAAGCTTTCTTTAGTCATTCCCCTTTCCTTTTTGCCCTTGAAGAGAGGAAATTAAATGGTGATGAAGGCAAAGAAAAAAGTTTATAGCAGGAATATAAGTTCCGGGTAATCGGCTCAAGAATATAAATGGGAAAATAAGACTTATAGAAAGAAATATTTTTCGATTTGAAAAGTATCATTTAATCAGATACAAGAATGGATGAGGGTAAAATGAAGATTACGTTCCTGGGGACTAACGGCTGGTTCGACACTGATTGCGGCAATACGATTTGTACGCTGATAGAGACTAAAACGGCGTATATTATTCTTGATGCCGGAAACGGTATTCACAAAGCAAACAGGTATATAAAAAAAGATATGCCAGTCTATTTATTCCTTAGTCATTTCCACATTGATCATATTGAAGGTCTTCACACTCTTGCAAAATTTAATTTTAAGTCGCTTGAGATCATAGGACAAACCGGAACGAAGGTGACCATCAAAGAATTTCTCGCTCCTAAATATTCTATTCCTGTCAATAAACTGCCATTCCCCTGCAATGTGATCGACATTAAAGACGGCTGGCATAAAAGCCCCTTAAAATTCCAGGCGCTGCCGCTTGTGCACGCTTCAAAGTGTTTAGGCTATCGGTTTGAAATTGACGACAAAGTTATAGGTTATTGCACCGACACCGGTTACTGTAAAAACTCTGAAGAACTTTCCGGAAATGCTGACCTGCTTATCTCTGAATGTGCCCTGCTCAGTAAACAAACATCGAATTCCTGGCCTCACATGAATCCCCAACTTTCCGCAAAACTTGCATTAAAATCAAAAGTAAAAAAACTTGTTCTTACCCATTTTAACGCGGCATTATACACAACAATGGCAAAAAGAGAAAATGCACAAGCTCAGGCGAGATTTATATTTCCTGAAACTATTTCTGCTTACGACGGACTAAGAATAGTGGTTTAAAATAGCGAATTTTTCTCCTGATCCCAACGCAATTTAATGGCCGAAGCCTCCACCGTGACCGCCGCCATATCCGGATTTAGGTACTCCTTCGCCAATATCATCGTTTTCTTCGCCCAACCTGGTGATCTGCACTTTATATTTGCAGTTTTCGTCTTTTTCATTTTTCCAGAGCATTGCGTTATACTCTACCGGTATGGAGACAAATCCATATGTCCTGCCATCTGATTCTATCGCGTAATTGCTGAAATAGCTGTAGTAATTCTTTTCCATCACTGTCAATTCGTCAAGGCTTTTGATGATCTCTTCACGCGGGTAATCCGTGCAAACCTTTGCGCCTTTTTTAATAAAAACTAATCCCGCAAATGTTCTATCTGTCGCTGCTACGGGATTGTTCAATTTTATAATACGTTCATACTGTCCAGCCGGGACATCTTTTACTGCCGGCATATTGACAATAGCGCCAAAACCGCCGCAGTTTATCAAGGCCAATGCATAAAACCCCGGCGCTAATATTTTGATTGAGTTTATAATTTTGTTTTTATTCATAATTGTGCCTCCTTTATTAAGCTTGAATTTGACAGCAGGTGAATATTTAATAACATCGATTCCTTAAGAACCGAAGATTTTCCGCAGCTTGCCGCGGAGAACTTCAATTTTTTTTCCTGGATTCAGTCAGTTAATTCATCGTTGTCGTTTTTATAAATGCGTTTCGGAATTTAGCCTTTGCTTCCCTTTAAGTAATGCTGAACCCGACAAATATTTCAACGAATCCGGGGAATAATTATCGGAGTTTTTTCTTTATAGTCAGTATAATTCTTGCCGAAACGCTTCATCAATTCCGGTTCTTCAATATATCTAAATTCAAGAATGCTCATAAAGACAAATAACGGCGTTATCAAGAATGTGAGCGTCACTGAACCGAATAAAATGCCAATCCCGGCCATTACCATAAAAAGACCCGTCATCATCGGGTTTCTTGAATAAGCATAAGGACCGTCAGTAACCAATTTTGGCGGAGGATTTATTGGCACAGGAGTTCCTTTTGTTTTAAAAAATTTCCCTGCACACCATAACCACAAGCAGGAACCTGAAATCAGGAAGGGCATGGAAATCGTTATTTCCAAAGGCTTGGAAATGAATTCCGCAAATCCAAAAAACCGATCCAGAAAAAAAGAGGCAAGTATCAAAAGCGATATGATACAGAAAAAGATAAAGCCGACCAGTGGGGTAAGAAGCATTCGAATTCTTTTGCCGCTTGTCGCTCCTTTATATATAATATTTATAATCGATTCTCTGAACGCTTTCATATGAACAAGACCCTTCTAAAATATAAAATATTATACGAAACAGGGGTGTTCTTGTCATTAGAAATTTTCTTACGTTTTGTCTGCTTAAAAAAACACGGAGGTTTGACATGAAAACAATCGCCACTCATCCCTCTTTAATAAAGAGGGTAAAAACCGGATCCCGGCCTGCGTCGGTATGACAAAAGAAATACTAACCTACCACTTACCTGTTTCTTGCTGAACGATAGCGTCCAGTTGGCTTGTAGCATCTTCCACTGATCCGGTATTTAATATATACGCATCGGCTAGGGCAATCGGAATGGCTGTGCCATAAGCAATTTCGCGCTTATCCCGATCATCAAAAGCTTGAGGAGAATCATCTTCCCTGCCTCTGGAAACAATGCGTTCGCGTCGCAAGTTTCTTGGTGTAACGAAAGCGACCACCACGCTATCGGCCTTTTCACGAATCAGTTCAATTTCCTGCCATGACCGCATACCTTCCAGAAAACCCACGGTAACGCCGGATTTAAGAACTTCTGCCAAAGCTAATCTGGTAATACCCATGCCATCTTCGCCCCGCAGTTCATCGGACACCTCGGAAGAATTAACGGCGTCTGCTTCCAGGCCGCGCCCCTTGACTTCAGCCCGGACAATGTCGCCTGTAGCGTAATAGATCATATCCTGAGATTCAGCATAAAGACGGGCGATATTCTTGCCCGCAGCGGGCATACCCACGATAACAAATATTTTCATTTAGTCCCCCATATAACCAATAGTTGTATATTTATAGTTCAGATTGCCATTGATCGTCCAGCGTTTTTTTAGCATGATATCCGCTTTTTTTGGCTAACTTTGTTGTCATCGTCGTCTGCTTCCTCAAGTATTAGAATATGGAAGTGTATCCCCAACAATATAAATAGATCATTCCATTTTCTGTTAGCTACTCCATAATGGCGTGACTCATATATTCCCAAGCCTCCTTTTAAAACGAAACGGTATGAAATTCATCTCAGATTTATTTTTTTTGCCGGATTTTTCTTACAGCGGTGAATGGATATTTAAATCAGTATGTGTAGCTCACGGCGGCACCGGCGGAAAACCTGTCTGAAAATTGTCCTTCAATATTCAGATGAAATCCTTTGATAAGCGGTATATCCAGTCCAGTAAATCCGCCAAGCATTGTCTTGTTCTTAATTGAAACATCTCCTGCCGAATATTCAAGACCGGGAATATTGGATGCCAAAGAAACCTCTGCTTCCGAATAATAGATATATGGACCCGCGTATAACTTGATGCCATGTGGGATGGTGACCTGAAGCCCGGCTCCGAAATTCACGTCCCAGAGATTTTTCACCTTTAGGTCGGTTGTAAAAGGCGTGCCGCTGATTGTTCCCACAATATCATCCGTAAAGTTGCTAAAATAATATGTCCCCTGTACAAAGGCGCCTACTCCGAATACTTTGTTTATCGGATAAAAACCCTTTGCCCCCAGAGTGCCGAAAAATTTCCAGTTTTCCTCAAAATCATTTTTATTTGTCGTGGTGGAAGCGTCTGTGGAATTGAAAATATCAAAAATTTTTAGATCAGATATCCCTATTCGCGCGTATATTTCCCAGATGTTTTTTGCGCCGTACGCTGCCTGCGAATAAATCTCATTCTGCCTTATAATATGATTGGTATCATTTTGGTATGTATCCTCATGATAAAAGTAACCGATAGCGGTGTTTAATCCGCCGTCTTCTCTAGAAACGGTTTGCAACGGACCGAATAATCCGGACGCCTTGACTGTCTGGCCAATCGAAAGAATTAATAATACCGTTAAAACGATGACCGGAAAATTTTTTATAATCAGTTTTCTTTTCATTTAATTTTCCTTTTCCGGTAATGCCATATTGGCCGATGGTGTTCTCTCTTTGGGCGGAGTGGATAATGTAAGTTTGGCTTTTCTGGCTTTAACTTTATTCAACCTATATTGGATGTAGGCATCGCGAAACGCCACGTAAGGATCAATTGCCGCGTTTTTCAGCGCTTCATAATCGCCGATTCTCAGAGATGTGGCATTCACTTCCTCATAAGTCCTCACTCCCAACCAGGCATACCACGGAGAAATGTAAGAGACGGGAGACAGAAAATAATCGCCGGCGATACCAATGGAGTCGCGCGGACTGGAAGGCCCCAGTATCGGCCAGACAATGTAAAAACCCTGCCCCACGCCATAGACGCCTAGTGTTTGCCCCAGATCTGTGTCTTGATTCTGTAGATTCAACTCTTTGCCGGAAGAAGGATCAAGAAATCCACCGACGCCCCAGATAGTATTTATCGTAAAACGGCCTGCTTCCGTGCCCGCGCCATTGAAATCCGCCTGAAGCAGGCAACTTAGAAAACGGGCGGGAAATCCAAGATTGGAAAAGAAATTTCTCACACCGATGCGCGCAGGTTCGGGAACAACTGCTTTGTATCCCTGCGCGACAGGCTTGAGCGCCCAGAAATAAAGCTTATCGTTAAACTGATGCATTGCTCTGTTCACCGGCTCCAGGGGATCGGCAATTTCCACTCTTTCTTCTTTTAGTTTATCGTTGGCGGAATCGGGATCATCCTCATCTTTATACTCATCCTTGATTGCGTCAACTGATTTGTCCGAAGATTTTACCGTAACCTCACCGGAGTTGGAATCCGGCAAAACAGAAACGGAAGAAGATGCTGCTTCCGACACAACGACGGAAGACGGTTGTGATCCGTAAGCATAACCTGCCGCGAGAAAAAAGCACAAGAAAATCAAAGACAAAAAAGATTCCATATGATGAAACTTTTTCATACTCACCATATCAATTCCAAATCCAAGCGATATCTTTGTCGGCAAAGCAATACCGGCTTATGCCTGTGGCATTGTCAACTTGCCCGACTTATGTAAAAAAGAGACTTCTGGGTGACGCTTCAATATCACTTCTGATGTGGAAATTGTTCCTTTGCCGTTACTATACAACTTTGAGTGTTGAGACGTTCTTTTTACGCTATCGATACGTTTTTGATTAAAATACTTATCACCGGTTTTTTCTAAGGCTTACTTACCTTTTTTCGCAGAGTTTCCAGTAACTGCTCCGGCGTATTCTTGGACAGTATATCATTGAACTGCGTGCGGTAATTTTGAACAAGGCTTACATTCTCCACGACAACGTCATATACTTTCCATTTCCCGTCTTTCAAAATCATCCGGTAAAATATGGGAATTTCCTTGGATGCTGTTATAATTTTTGTCTGAACCTCGGCCTGGGTATCTGATTTCATCTCATCTTTAGTGAATTCAACTTTTTCGTTCGTATAGTCCAGAATTTTGTCCGCGTATGATTTTTCCAGCACCTGTTCAAAAAGCTTCACAAATTCCACTTGTTCGGCAGGATTGAGCTTACTCCAGTTGCGTGACAGGGTGCGCCTGGAAAATTCATTCTCATCAAACATCGTCTTGTAAATTATCCGGAGTTTATCCTTTTTAATCTCTTTGGCCGATTCGGCTTTAAGTTTGGGATTACGCAATACATCCAGAACATTGTTCACATTTACTTTAACCGTATCCAGCGGGGCACCGGCATATACCGGAATAGCAAATACAAAAAGCGTAAGTATAATTATTAATCCCGCGAGTTGTTTTTTCATTTCTTAATCCTCCTGAAGTCTTATTATATCACTTTTACTGTTTCTTTACATCGCCAAATGCGTATTTGCCAATGAGTCCTAATATGTCCACGGGAGCCTGAGTTTCCGTGATCGTTCCGCGAGGCCCCAAAAGCGTGCCGGATCCTCCCGGATCAATACTTATATATTGATCGCCCATCAAGCCCTCTGTTTTAATGGAAGCGATGGCATCATCATAAATCTTTACGCCTTTTTTGATCTTTATTTCCACAACCGCTTTCTGATTTTCCTGATCCATTGTGATTTTTTCCACTCTGCCGACCTCTATACCCATAATATCCACCGGATTGCCTTCTCTCAGGCCGGTAACGGCAATGAATTTGGCGGTTATGGGATAATATTCATCTTGGAAAAAAGAAACTTTGCCTAGTTTCACGGTCATGTACCCGATACAGAGCAGTCCCAGAAAAACAAAGATGCCCACTATGGTTTCTACTTTGTATTTTTTCATTTGTTTACTCCTTGGCGGCGCATTGCAAACGCCCGATTTCTTTTTGTCGAGATTTGGCCGAGTCGATAATGGAATCTATTTCGGCAACAGGATGCCCTTCGGCAATGCCAGCCCGGATGGCGAAATCAACGCATTTATCCGAAGGCGCACGCCTTTGAGCTTCCGCCCAGATATCGCTGATTCCACGTTTGTGGAAATCATCAACAAATTCATTCATAATTTTTTCAGCTTCTGCCGTATCTGAATAAGGAAGCACCGTAACAAATTCATTGGCTTTATTGCGGGTGGAAAAACCGCCTATGGCGCCAAAATGTTTATCAATATACAATCCCATCGCGTGAATTATTTCCTGCGCCGTGTCGTGTCCGAGGCCGGCAACGATTGCATCCATATCCGAAAGTGTAAAAACCGCGACGCAGTAATTTTCGTCCGCCTGTCCATGCTTTAGCTGAGCATAATTCAAAACTTTAAACTTTCTTCGGGAATAAAGGCCTGTTAGTTCTTTCTGCAAACCTTCCAGGCTATTGATAACTTCATCGGTGAAGGGATGCTTAAAATTGCCAAGTTCCTCGGGAGTGCCCTGAAAAACGATGGATTTATCATAAAGAGCAAGAATCCGGTTGGATATAAAATAAACATCCGGGATTTCGTGACTGACCATGATCGCCGTAAAATTAAATTTTCTCTGGTACTGGGCAATCATGCTCAAAATAGCGTTTTTCCGGACGGGGTCCTGGCCAGTCGTGGGTTCGTCAAACAAAACTATTTGCGGATCGGTGATCAGCGCGCGCGCCAGCGCCGCCCTTTTCTGCATTCCTCCGGACAGTTCTGACGGATATCTGTGAATAGCCTCGGTAAGCTCCGTCTGTTCGACTCTGGCCATAACCCTGCGGTTAATATCCTCTTTTTTCAAACTTGTCGTCTCTCTCAGGGGCAGGGCGATGTTATCATAAACCGTCAGGGAATCAAACAGAGCATTGCCCTGAAACATGTAACTTATTTGACGCAGAGAAGATGATATTTCGGATTTCTTCATTTCGGATAAAGCCTTACCGCGAAAGAGAATCGTCCCTTCATCAGGATGAAGCAGACCGATGATATGCTTAAGCAGAACGCTTTTTCCCGAACCGGAGAGACCAATAATAGTGGTAACCTGCCCTTCGTATATTTGTAAATTCACGTTTTCCAGAACCGTGTGCGATCCGAAGCGCTTGGTGATATTTTTAAATTCAATCAGAGGTGTATTCATAATTTTCTCTATATTAAAAGCAGTGAAGTCACCACATAATCCGAAACAAGAATCAACACGCAGGAGGTCACAACAGCGGAAGTTGTCGCAAGCCCCACAGCCTTGGCGCCGTGGCTATCCTTGCGCATGTGCACAAAATATCCCTGATAACAGCAGACGGTGGCAACAATAATCGCAAATACTATCGCCTTGATAAAACCGTCGGTGAGGTCATTCATATCCACGTTGGCTTTAATGCTGTGGGAATAAACTCCGCCATTTAATCCCAATAACATGACGCCGGTAATATAACCTCCTATAATGCCAAAAAAGTCAAATACCGCCGTGAGCAGCGGAAAACTGATAATCGAAGCAGTAATTCTCGGGCTAATGAGATAGCGAAACGGATCAATCCGCATGGTATGCAGGGCATCAACCTGTTCCGAAATGCGCTGAATGCCTACTTCCGCTGTGATGGCGGATCCCGCTCTGGCTGTAATCATAATGGCCGTAAGAACGGGCCCCAATTCCCTGATCAGGGAAAGGGACACCAGCGCTCCAAGACCGCCCACCGCACCGAACTTACTCAGAGCATGGTATGATTGCAAACCTAAAACCATGCCGGTAAACAGGCCAACCAGAATGATAATCGTTGTGGAGCTGGCTCCAATATAATAGATTTGCACTATGACCTTGGGAAACTGTTTGGGCCGAAATGTTTTCCAGAGTGCTGCGCCAAGGAAAATAGTTGCCGTACCCAAAACGTTAATCCAGCCGACAACCTTTTCTCCGATAAAGGTAAACGGCAGTGTCAGGAACATTTTGGGCACACATTTCCCGCTGTTTTCCAGGCTTCGCTGATTATTTTCGTTTTCAGCCATCAAACAAAATCCCCTTGTTGATTTTTATTAGATCACTTCCATGAGAAGTTTACATATTTATTGGAATTCGTCAATTGTTTGCTTAAGTTATTCCTGCCAAAAATTCTTTTATGATTTTAGCAACTTCTTGTGGTTTCTGCATGGGAATTAAGTGTCCGGCGTCAGGAACAGATTTGTATCTTCCATTGCTTAACAAAGATACGGCTTTGGACAAATCAACAAATTCTTTATTGGAACTTTTTTCTCCTTCCACGATAAGCACCGGACAGGTTAATTGTTTAATCAGTGGCCAGGGATTAGTGCTCTTGCCGCCCATAAACATTGCGGCTTCATTTCTCGGAGAGCAGGCAAGTTTTAACTCTCCTTCCTGTTGCTTCTCCATACCGTATTGCAGATAAAATTGCAGAATCTGTTCGTCCCATCCGGCAAAAAGTGATTTTGATTTCAAATATTCCAGGGCTGCGTTTTCATCTTTCCAGCTGTTTTTTCTCTTTATGGACTGCGAAGCGAGAGGATGATCTTTCAGCTTGATATCCATCGAGTAAAATTCTTCCGGAAGAAAAATTGGTTCGATCAGAATCATGGCGCGCGGCTGCATGCCCAACGAAGCGGCGGCAATAGTGAGCACTGTTGCTCCCATCGAATGTCCGACGGCCAGATGATTTTCAATGTTCTGCGCACTGCATAAAACAGATAAATCTTTGGCGATAATATTCCAGGCAAGACCACCTTTTTCCGGATCGCAATCGCGATAATTGCAAATATAAGGCACCCATGCCTGAATCGGCGGCGTCAAATCTTCTATGATGGGATGCCAGAGCCATGGCAGGAAACCGGTGGCATGAGCAAAAAGAATTTGTGGAGTTCCTCCTTCATAATAAAGGTATGGTAATTCCGCACCGCCAACATCCTGCATCATTAAAGGCGGGATTTTTCTTTTGACGGTATTTTGATTAAGATATTGCGACATAATGGATAAACCGTATCCAAGGAGAGGCCTGTCGGCTGAATTCCCGGTAAATATATTTTTTTATAGCACAAAAATCATTTCAAAAAATAAATACAGCCACAGCAATAACCGTGGTGAATTTATTATCTTTACAAATCGTGGATTGAGTCACATTAAGAGTTCGGACTATTTTGCCACTGATTTTAAAAATTTCCTTTTTCTCATCCCAGCTTTCATCTACATCGAAATCAATGCCCAAAGTGGAGGCCAGCATGGCCGCAGCCAGATCTTCCGCGTAATCGCCCGCCTGCTTTTCGTTCTGGCCGTAAGCGTGATGTTCGCTGATGTAGCCATAAGATGATTTGTCGGCAGGAATGGCGCAGCCAACCGATGCCGCCATAAGTCTTTTCGGTTCGTTGGTGCAACAACGGCTCATCACACAATAAGTAATGGCGCCGGGCGTTAACTGCTTCAGCCCATGTGTTTTGGAAATCATTTTACAGCGCGGCGGGAATATGCTGGAGACCTGCACCAGATTGCATTTTTCTATTCCGGCATCACGTAAGGCACGCTCAAAAGAATGCAATTCATCTTTGTGCGTGCCCACACCTTTGGTAAAAAATATTTTTTTGGGCACAAAGCTATCCATTTTTTTATCTCCTTATTTTTTCGTGAAGAGCAAAAGGCTTTATTTTTTCAGCCGGTTTCCGACCTGTTATTCAATTCCGCAAGAACCTCCATAAACAATAGATACTTTCCTGTGGCACACTCTGTGTAGGATCAACTGGATTTACCGTATATTTTTATATGGTCAGCCATATTTTTCCTCTGAATTAGCGTTTAAATAAATTAATTTATTTTCATACTAACCTGATTTATAACTTATATCAGTGTTCAACTTCTTATGCCACAAAATTATTTATAAAATACTTAAGCAAATATTAATCGTTTCATCTTGCCCTAAATATAAAAAAAGACTATAAAAGGCCATAAATTTAAATTAAGGCATTTTCCATGAATATAAAAAATTATTATTTTATTTTAATACCTTTACTGTTCTGGGGGTGTTTGCAGACACCGGACACAATAAAAGACGTAAGAGATTTACCTCAGGATCACACAGCCTATTTAATAAACGATACTACTAAAAACGATACTACCCAAAACAATACTACCCAAAAGGAAAAATTTCTTCTTCCCGTGGAATTTCAGGTTAAGATGAATGAAGATTACGATAAAACTTACTTTTCGGTCTGGCATAATCTTCAGCCTGCCCATGCCTCATCAGAAAAATTATCTTTGATTTTTAAAAAATTCGCCGCTAATCCCGGTTACGGCGAAAACAAAAAAAAACATTCAGCAGCATGGTTAAAAAAGCTTCAGCAAAACGCGTCTTTAGAGAATTATCCCAACACACTGCAACCTGCGATTACAACGAGAAATACAAGTCTTCGAATGCTTCCGACGCAAGGCCCTCACTTTTACAGTTCTGAAGGAGACATCGCCGGTTGGCCTTTTGATAATCTGCAAATATCTTCTGTGACCTCAAACACTCCTATTATTATATTTCATCTCAGTGCGGATAAATCATGGGCATTGGTGGAAACCAGTTTCGCTTTCGGGTGGATGCCTGTTGAGGATTATGCGCATGTGGATGACAATTTCATTAAAACTTGGGAGTCCGGCCGTTATGCCGTCATTATCAAGGACAAAATTTCTATTTTTGATGCCGATGGCAATTTCAATCTCAGAACATCCATCGGACAAATATTTCCTTTAGTCAATGAGATGGCAGATAAACTGGAAATACTTATCACCACGACGGATAAAAACAATGATGCGGTAATTAAGCACGGCTTCGTCTCCCGTCAGGTGATCGCGCCCAAGCCCCTGCCTTTCACATACGTCAATGCGATGAAAATCGCCAACGAATTAATTGACGAACCATATGGCTGGGGCGGACTTTATGGAAATCGTGATTGTTCCGCAATGACCAGAGATTTTTTCGCTCCTTTTGGCATCTGGTTGCCAAGACACTCCGAAGATCAGGCAAAAAAAGTTGGATTTTATACAAATTTGCAGAATCTTGATCCCGAACAGAAGGAAAAAATCATTCTGGAGCGGGGAATTCCCTACTTGAGTCTCCTTTGGCGCAAAGGCCATATCATGCTCTACATTGGCGAACAAAACGGACGGGCGCTAATTTTTCATAATGTCTGGGGTCTGAAAACAATAGATTTTACGGGCAAGGAAGGCAGAAAAATCATCGGAAAGGCTGTCATCACGACACTATATCCCGGAGCTGAATTATATAATCTTGATCCGCAGGAAGGCTTATTAATGAAGACCATTTCAGGAATGACTATACTGATGCCTGAAAAACTAAATTAACAAAGACCGCAAAATGATTTGATTTCTCAGATAAACGGCAATTAGAAAAGATGCCTGTTGTTCCAACGATACGTTATAGACTTCTTTGTTTAAGGCTGTTATGCATAAATATAAAATTATTCTCGAATACGATGGCACCAATTACCGCGGATGGCAAACACAAAAAAACGCTAAAAGCATCCAAGATACTTTGATAACAGCAGCACAAAAATTTTTAGGCGTACCGGTAAAAGTTCAAGGTGCCGGAAGAACTGACGCCGGAGTGCATGCTTTGGCGCAAACCGCCCATCTGGAATCTTCCAGAAATGTTCATCCGGAAGCTCTGCGCATCGGGATCAATGATAACTTACCGTCAAGCATTAATATATTACATGTGGAAAACGCTTTGCCGCTTTTCCACGCCCGCCATCACGCTCTTAGCCGAAGTTATCTATATCTAATTTCAAAAAGGCGCTCCGCTTTCGGGAAGCGGTATGTCTGGTGGATAAAAGATAAACTTGATTGCAAAAAAATGAAGCAAACGCTTGAAATTTTTCAAGGCTTCCACGATTTTGTTTCCTTTGCGGATAAAAGAATGGACAAAGAAGCTTCAACAAAAGTTAACATTGAAGGATTGTGGTTACAGGAATTTGACGACATAATCGCTTTGCGCATTGTCGGCTCTCATTTTCTCTGGAAAATGGTGCGGCGCATAACAGGAGTAACTGTAGAGGTTGGCCGTAACAACCTAACCAAACGCGATGTTGAGAAAATGCTCCTTTCTTATTCAGAAATACCGGCAAGATTCACTGCCCCGCCTTCCGGTCTTTTTCTGGAAAAGGTATTGTATGAAGGCGACAAACTGCCTGAAATCAAACCGTTAATTTCTTTGTCTTAACAAATAAATTTAAAAGAAAAATACATATCAGCCGCACAAATATCCGGATATTAGCCTTCACAGGGTTCGATGTGAATGGTAATGTAGCTTGCGGGAAATTTTTTTTTGATATTCTGTTCCAATATTTTTGTAATATTATGAGAATCAAGCACAGTCATTTGTTTGGCGACTGTAATATGAAATTCTATAAAACGAACATTACCTGCTTTGCGCGTCCGCAATTGGTGGAAGCCATTAATTGCCGGTTGATCATTGATTATATCGCGGATATAATCCTCTTCTTCCGGCGGCAGTTTAGCATCTATCAAGTCGCGGATAGAATTAACAGTCAGATGATAAGCGGCGCGCAAAATAAGAGAGGCGACAACCATGGCGGCAACGGGATCAATCCAATTAATGTTGTGTGCGGGAAAAAACTCATGTCCAATCCAGATTATTCCAAGACCTGCCATAACACCAGCCGAAGTATAAACATCCGTGCGCAAATGCCAGGCGTCAGCCTGCAGGGCAATGGATTCAGTTTCTTTGCCTATCTCGAAAAGCTTTCGCGAAACCATGTAATTAACAACTGAGGAAAATAACATGACCATAACGCCCCAACCGGCGTTTTCTATGACTTGTGAGGAAAGTAATTTCTGCAAAGCTTCAAATAAGATCCAGAACGCCCCGATAAAAATAAGCAAAGCTTCCACAAAACCGGATATATTTTCTATTTTCCCGTGGCCGAATGGATGACGGTCATCAGCAGGAACGTTTGATGTTTTTACACAAAACATGGCAATAACTGCCGCCAGCAAATCCATTCCCGAATGAATCGCTTCCGATATTATCGAAACAGACCCGGTGAGAATACCGACAATGATTTTGAATAAAACCAAAAAAGAATTGGAAGAAACTGATAACATTGCCACTCTTTCTTTGCGCTGCTGCATATTCGTCACTTCAGCTCTCCAAAGTTCTTGTTTATTTTTTTATACCATGTCGCAAAGGCTCAGCCTCGGTAACCAGGAGGCTCCGAAGGCACACTACTGATACGTCGAGGAACCGACGACGCAACCGACAAAGTCAGCCAACGATCGTAAGCGCGTAACAAATCAAGTTTTCACCTTACCGGCAATTATCACCTGCAAGATAGCAACTTACATTCGATATGGTTTGTTTATATATCATAGACATTACATTATTTAAACTCTTTAAAGATTATTGATTCCCTTTGCAATCAGAGAAATTTGTGGTAGGAAACACATCTTGATTTTGTTTGTAAATAATTAAATATATGAATAAAAATAAATTTCTTTCCTATTTTAACAATACTTCGGCAAAAGATTGGCAGGACTGGCGCTGGCAATTTAAAAACCGGGTGACCCGAATAAAAACACTGGAACATATTCTTGGAAAAACGGATTTATATAAGGATAAGTTAAAAGAAGTAATATCTGTTTATCCTCTGGCGATAACTCCTTATTATTTATCGCTCATGCAAAATAATAATATTAACGATCCGATCCTCTCTCAATGTGTTCCCGATTTGCAGGAAATCTCCTGTCCGGAAACGGCGACACAAGATCCCCTGGAAGAAGATTCCCACATGCCGGTACCCAAGCTGGTGCATCGCTACCCGGATCGCTGTCTGCTCATTGTTACTGAAACCTGCGCTACTTACTGCCGACACTGTAACCGCAAGCGTCTCTGGTCAAAGCCTAATCATATAAGTTTAAAAACACTATTTCAGAAAATGATTCACTATCTTGCCCAATCGCCGCAAATCAGGGAAGTGATTATTTCCGGCGGTGATCCACTGATTTTCGATGATCATATTTTAGAAAATCTCTTGTCTTCATTGCGAGCCATTCCGCATATTGAAGTTTTGCGTGTTGGCAGCCGCATTCCTGTTGTTATGCCTATGCGTATTACCCCAGAACTTTGTAGAATACTCAAACGCTACCGGCCTTTATGGTTTAACACTCAATTTAATCACCCCGCAGAAATCACGCCCGAATCCAGGCGCGCCTGTAATATGCTGCAGGAAGCGGGCATTCCCGTCTCCAACCAATCGGTTTTACTGAAAAACGTTAATAATTCTCCGGAGGTAATGAGAACCTTACTCTACGGTCTGCAAAAGATATCTGTCCGTCCGTATTATCTTTTCCACTGCGATCCGGCTAAGGGCTGTGCACATTTTCGCACTGATGCGCAAGCGAGCATTGCCCTGATGGAAACAATATGGCAGCAATGTTCAGGACTTTGCCTGCCGCAATATGTTCTGGATGTACCCGGAAGCTCGGGCAAGATACCTTTAAATGTGATGTCTGGCGCAATAAAAAATGATTTAAAAAAACATCAACATTTTTTTGACAAGTTCACATAAATAGAATAGAGAAACCGAAGAGCAAAACACTCAATTTTGTTACATTAACCAAGTAAGGAGATATTTTTATGATAATACCAGCCAGTGAGTTAAGAAAAGGAATAAGGCTGAAAATTGATAACGAACCGTATGTTATCACTGAATTCAATTTTGTCAAACCGGGCAAGGGACAGGCTCTATATCGCACGAAGCTTAAAAATATGGTTACCGGCAGCCAGTTTGAGCGGTCATTCCGTTCAGTTGATACTTTTGAAACCGCTGATTTGCGTGAAAAGAAAATGCAGTATCTCTACAAAGAAGGGGATAAATACTGCTTCATGGACAATGAAAACTACGAGCAGATATATTTAACTGAAGCTCAAGTCGGTGATGCCGTGAATTTCCTGATCGACAACATTGAAGTGGAAATTCTTCTTTTTGAGGACAACCCTATCGGCATAAGCCTGCCTAATTTTGTCGAACTGATCGTGACGGAAGCCGAACCGTGGGCTAAAGGAGATACCGCCGCCGGCTCAACAAAACCCGTTAAAGTGCAAACCGGCTATACGATTCTGGTGCCAACCTTTGTTACCGAAGGTGAAAAAATCAGGATAGACACTCGCACGGGAGAATACCTGACCAGAGTTAAAGGTTGAAAGTTTCCCAAAATGCTCATGTGCTGCTTTACGTTTCAGTTTGCCCCGGCGCTGGCCCAGACAGACTGATTGCGATCAACGGTGATTGACCCAACTCCTTATACTTCGCACGCCTTGCCCCTGAAACATTTTGAGAAACTGTATAAAAATATGAGTGAATTTCATCAAGACGATCTTTTTTATCTGGCACGCAAGTCGCAGACTCTGCAGGCGCGCGCCAGACTAATTCAAAACATTCGTCTCTTTTTTACCCGTTATGGATTTTTGGAAGTAGAAACTCCTCTGAGAATCCCATCGCCCGCGCCGGAAGAAAATATTGAAGCGTTGCCTTCGGGAAACTGGTTTTTACAGACATCACCTGAAATGTGCATGAAACAGCTGCTGGCCGCGGGTTATAATCGCATTTTTCAAATCAGTAAATGTTTCCGCGCCGATGAAAGAGGCGATAAGCACCTGCCGGAATTCACCATCCTGGAATGGTATGTCGCGCAATATGACTACCATCAATTAATGGATCAATGCCAGGAGTTGATTAAGTCTTTAGCCGGGGATATGGGTATTGTCCGGGAATTGATTTGGCAAAGTAAAAAAATAAATCTGGCCCTACCCTGGGAGAGAATCTCCGTCGCGAACGCCTTTTTAAAATACGCGCCTGTTACTTTGGAAGAAGCGCTGGCTCAAAATAAATTTGATGAAATATTAGTTGATTACATAGAACCCCATCTGGGCATAAACAGGCCGGTATTTCTTTATGACTATCCGGCAGGGCTTGCATCCCTGGCCAGATTAAAAGAAAATAATCCGGCCATCAGCGAACGATTTGAGCTTTATATAGCCGGGCTGGAAATAGCCAATGGTTTTTCGGAATTGATCGACGCGCGTGAACAGAAACAACGCTTTGAAGAGGCTTTGAGAACACGCGCCTCGAAAAACCTGGCGCGCTACACCATGCCGGAAAAATTCCTCCTTTCACTTGATGCCCTGCCGCCATGCGCCGGCATTGCTCTGGGTATTGACCGGCTGGTTATGATCTTTGCAGGCAAAGAAAAGATAGATGATGTGGTCGCCTTTACGCCGGAAACCCTCTGAAAAACGACTCCAATTTTAAATCAAAGCGCTATCTTTGTTCACCGCATCACTACTCAATCATATGAGCAGATGCGGATATCTGGCATGAAATTAAGAATGCCCCCGGTGGGTGGAAAGAAGCATTCTTAATCTTCTCTCTCTCCGTCTCAGGCCGTCTCCGACTGTCTCAGGGGGCGTCAAAAACAAAAGATTTCTCTTGATAAGAGGTACCATTAGCGCAGTAACTGGTGCCTCTTACTTGTACATAGTAATAATAGGTAGCTCCTGGTGTAAGAACAGCAGCACCGCTATAAACAATAGAATTGGCCGATGTTTCAGGTGATTCCCATATCAGATTGTAACTACTGTCCTTTAGTTGCACCACATAACCTGACGCATCAGTGACACCGGTCCAAGAGAAGGTCAGAGTCTTTGTCAGGGCCTTCCATGCAGGAGTAGAGAGGTCTGTAGGCCAATCCACAAAGCAAGATGTCTCATCCCACTTGTTGTCCGGATCACTTATTATTACAGTAAACGTGTAGGTATAGGGCGGCGTCTGCAAGAATGTGGAGATGTCTATAACACCCCCAGGAACCGTCCCACTAATATTCCATTCACCCGCACCCGCATTGTCATAATACTTAAGAGTCTGCGAACCCGATATACCCGGACCCGTTACACTTACAGAAGTTGCTTCGTGTTGCGGATCCTGATAACTCAGCGAGACTTGATAATCGCCGGAAGGAAGAACCTCTGACCACACATAGGCGCAGGCAACAATATTCTCGACCAGCGAAATTGAACCGCTGGTAGCGTCTGTAGCCGTAAATGTAGCCGTATATTTATTTCCTGATTGATCATATGCCGTCCACACGCCTGCGGGATCGTTTGCTGTCCCACTTGTCCTCGTCCATATCATCATACCCAGCCATGCAATCCCATCCGACCATGTAATTGTATTTGGCCATGTCATGGTGGTGTTTGTTATAGTCACAAACGATTCAGCATCCGTGCCTGCTTGCGGCCAGTTACAGGGAGCTGTTTTCGATGTCCATGTTAATGTTAGCTCACCACCCGACATCGTTGGATCCCATGTATAAGTACCTGCTGCGGAACCCGCTGTTGTGTAGGCAGAAGAAGACACGAAATCTATACCCGTAACACTCGCGTTACCCACAGGTACAGATTGAGTGTAGGGGTTAAACTTATAGCCTGCAAGATAGGGTTTTACGATATATGTGTTGTTACTAATATCAGTACTTCTGAGAGTATAGTTCCCATTAGAGTCTGTTGTGGTTGTCGTTAAATTGAGATCGTCCAATGTGAGTGTAACATTAGCTGCTATAGCACCGGTGACCGTCCCGGAAATACCGTAACCAGATTGTGTTGATGTAAAGTCGATGCCTGTGACACTTGCTCCGCTGACAGCAACGGCCTTACTGGTCGGACTAAACGTATAGCCATCAAGGTAGGGCATTACTGTGTAGTTTCCGTTTTCCTGATTCGTAAAGCTAAAGTTTCCGTTTGAATCGGTCGTTGTAGAAGCTGTTGCGGCGCCTGTCAGGTTAATCGTTATACCTGCTTTCAAATCCCCTGATACCGTTCCGGAGATAACGGAGGTCGCCGACTTTTTGTCACAACCAATAACCGTCATAAACATGATGATAAGAAAACTTAATAAAACCGGAGTTGAAATTCTCCCTATATTCATGCTTAATCCCCTGTCGTTTAAAATTAAGCTAAAATAATCGTATTGTTTTTAACCTGCCTTAAAAAATGAATGGATATCATCAAGGCATCCAGCAAGAGTCTGACGAAGGTGCTTTACGACAACATACTGGATAAAATTAATTTTAGAATTTAATGTTAACCTGTAAGATTAAAATTGTCAATCCCTCAAAAGAGCCGTAAAACTGATTATAAAATTTTCATTTATTAATAGATATCACTCTGAAAATTGACTGTTTGGTTATGATTATCACGGATAAAAATATTATTGATAAAGTGATTGCCTTCACGAGGGGATTTTTTTGATCGCTTGCCCCGCATCCATGTTTACAGACATCAATAAAGTCAATAATTTTTTTAACTAAAAGATATGTTGACAAGGCCGCTTTTTTCCTTTAGTTTACGCTACAAATTTAATTCCCTTTTGGAGATAAAAAAGTGAAAGACATTGGCTCTTTAGATTTAAGCGGCAGTTTTAACGGTAGTCTCTTAAGCATGGTACTGGACGCCGGAGTGGTGGTTAAATTTGTTTTGCTGGTGCTCTTTATTTTTTCTGTTGTTTCCTGGGCGATTATTTTTCTGAAATACAGTTATTATCGCAAGATTAAAAAGGAAAATGATGTTTTCAACGCTGATTATCTGCGCAGTAGTAAGCTTTCCGAAGTGATGCCTGCGGCAAAAAAATATTCTTATTCCACCACTGCTGAAGTTTTTCGTGTCGGCTACACGGAATTGACAAAAATAAACAAACAGGAGCATCAAGCTGTGCAGGGAAACGACGAAATTAGTCTTTCCTCTCTGGACAATCTGGAACGTTCCATGAACAAGGCCAGCAATACGGAGATGACCAAGCTCGAAAGCGCCCTGGGTTTTCTGGCAACAACCGGTTCGGCCAGTCCTTTCATCGGTTTATTCGGCACGGTTTGGGGCATCATGGACACTTTCAAAGGAATCGGTGCTCGCGGTTCGGCAACTCTCGCCGTTGTCGCTCCCGGTATTTCAGAAGCGCTTATTGCTACCGCCGCCGGACTTGCCGCGGCTATACCGGCTGTTATTTTTTATAATTACTTCTTAAACCAATCCAAAAATATGGTTCAGGAAATGGAAAACTTTGCCGCTGAATTCTTAAACATTGTCGAACGGTATATGGTTCGTAAATAAGGGTAGGGAAATTTAACGACTATGCGCGGCTTACGCAGAAAAACTCATCCCAGTAAACCTATGGCAGAAATTAACGTTACGCCTTTAGTTGACGTTATGCTGGTGTTGCTTATTATCTTCATGGTTACAGCACCCATGCTCTCCATGGGCATTGATGTCAATCTGCCGCGGGTCAAATCTAAAAGCGTGGATGTCACCGAAGAAAAACTTGTCCTGACTATCAGCGAAGCAAAAGAAATTTTCCTGAACAAAACAAAGCTGCCGCTGGGAGAATTAAATGCCAAACTGGAAGCGATATTTTCCAACAGAATAGATCGTGAAATATTTCTGCGCGCCGATAAGAACGTCCCCTATGGATTTGTTGTTGAAGTCATGTCGGAAGTACGCAAAGCCGGTGTTGATAAACTCGGAATGATTACGGAACCGCCCGAGGCAACAAAATGACACCCCGGACGCTTCTTAGCAACGGCTACCGCGGCAATAACGGCAACATCTACAGCTTGATTTTCCTCTCTGCGATAATCCATTTGATTGTTATTACCATCATACTTGTTTCGATCCCGACAGCGTCTCGGCATTTAACTTTTGGAACCGCATACTCCGTCTCGCTTGTAGGCTCAGAGGCCGTCGGGACGGCCAATGATTCGTCGGGGCTGAATGATATGCTGCAGTCAAACGAAGCAACACGATCCATAATTATAAAAAGGAAGATCACCAGCATTTATACCACCCTCGTAAAAAATCAGGAAACACATAATTTTAATATTGAAAAAGCTGTCAGCGCCATCCGGAAAAAAGAATTTGCCCAATTGAAAACACCGGAACCTGCATCTGCTTCAGGCAGGCCGGCAATATCAAATGCTGAAATCAACGCGCAAACAAATGATTATATTGCAGCTGTCTGGTCGAGAGTTAAGCAAAACTGGACAATGCCCCAAACTTTAATGCCGGAGAAAAATATTACAACTATTATTGATGTTAAAATTTCGCGCAGCGGCGCACTGGAATATGCAGATTTTGAAAAACGGTCCGGTAACCGCTATTTTGATGAATCAGCTCTCCGGGCTGTTAAAAAATCCAATCCTTTTATGCAATTGCCGCACTGGGTCATGGAAAACAGCATTGAACTCGGCATCCGTTTTAATTCTACGGAACTGCGCTGATATAAAATATTGTTAATAGAATATTTAGAAGAAAGGCGTCCCCGGCTCTAATGAAAAAAAAATATTTAGTCCCTGTTTTGATCTTGTTTTTTTGCTCCTTGCCGATTTTCAGCAATAGAGCAGGAGCGAAGGTTTACATTGATATAGATTCCCCAACATTCAAACAAATTCCTATCGCGATTTGCGACTTCAACAACAAAGTAACAAGCGCCAATAAAACTGTAGATGTTGGCATTACGGTTTCGGACGATATCAGAAAAGATCTTTCCTTGACGGGAATATTCAATATCTTAAATAAGAAGAGCTTTTTAGAGGATAAAGATTCCAGCACGGCTATGACTGCCGAAAAAATTCGTTTCCCCGATTGGACAATAATCGGCGCGGATTATTTATTACGAGGCAACATAACCCGAAATGATAAAGAAATAATAGCGGACAGTTCCCTTTTTGATGTTACCCGCGGAGAACTCATTTTTAATAAAAGATATCATGCTGAAGCGGACAAATTAGAAGAAATTTCCCGGGCCATAGCTTCCGATATTATGCTGGCGCTGGTGAACGATGAAGGCGACTTTAACACTAAAATCGCTTTTGTGTCCAAGAAAGGCCCCAAATCCGATATTCAAACTATCAACTATGATGGCTCGGAGTTAAAAAGCGTCACAAACCATCAATCCATTATAATTGCGCCACGCTGGTCGCCCGATGGAAAATTTCTTGCTTTCACCTCTTTTAAAGGCGGCCGCCCGGAAATTTATATCAGGAATTTAATCAATGGAACGGAAAAAAAAGTGGCTTCTTTCGAAGGACTTAATCTATGCGGATCGTTTTCTCCTGATGGAAAGAAACTATTATTGACCCTTAGCAAGGAAGGCAACGAAGAAATATATATCCTGGAAATTGACACCTTGACACTCAAGCGTCTGACAAAGAACTATTTTATAGATGTTTCTCCGTCCTGGTCGCCCGATGGAAAAAGGATAATTTTTGTTTCTAACCGAGCAGGATCGCCGCAAATTTATATCATGGATTCCGATGGTAATAATGTAAAAAGGATAACGTATGAAGGAACTTATAACACATCTCCTTCATGGTCGCCGCATGGTGACCGTGTAGCATACGAGGGATTAACAAATGATAAATATCAAATATTTATCATTGATTCAGACGGCAATACTCCACCCATCCAATTAACTTTCGATGCCGCTAATAACAAATCACCATCCTGGTCACCATCAGGCAGACAAATTGTCTATGCTTCCCAAAAAAACTCTAAAAGTAAAATTTTTATTATGAATTCTAACGGCTCCAATCCGAGAATACTCACTGAATATAGTACTAATTTAGTAATGCCGACGTGGTCGCCCCGATTTAAATAATTGCATCGTAAAAGTTTAGGGGTTGTTATTTTCTAGCCTTTGCCGTATAAGACGTTAATAATAATTGAATTTGACAGCAATATGGAACATAAAATGCGTATAGGGTTTCTTCTAAAAAACTGTCCTTGTTTCTGTTATAATTTTGTTGATGACAATATTTGTCATTGTGTTGACATTTTTTATTTCTGATAAACTTATTTTAGTGAGGAAAGAGAGGAAGAATAATGAAAAATAATCTGACCTTGACGGGAATTTTTGTTGTTATGATATTTAGTCTGATAATTTTTACCGGCTGTGCCGAAAAAAAATCAGTCATCACAAGCAGCAACGCGCAGGAACAAGTAACCGCACCCGTGCAAACACCGGTGCAAACAACTGATAATACAAATCAAAACAACAACATTGCCCCCACCGATACCGCTAATAAAAAAGGTTCCGTTCATGAACAGTCTTCTCTTATGGAAGCAACGGCAACATCTCCTGTTAGTGACATCAACTTTGATTTCGACAGTTCCAGCATTCGTCCTGACGCCCGTGAAATTCTTCAGGTCAATGCCAATTATTTACGGAAACATAGAGTATCTTCCGTCATGATTGAAGGACATTGCGATGAAAGAGGAACCGCCGAATACAACATGGCTCTGGGGGAGCGTCGCGCTCAGGAAACAAAGAAATATCTTGTTAATTTAGGCATTAAAGAATCAATGATGAAAACTATTAGTTATGGCTCTGAGCGTCCTCTGTTTCCGGACTCTAACGAAGAAGCATGGGCAAAAAATAGGCGTGCTCATTTTGTTGTTACTCCATAATATAATCTAATGAGGTGAAAAAATTGAGAAAGTTTATTTATCTTCTTTTATTTTTGGCGATATTTTCCGTTGCCGGTTGCGCTTCTACAGGAGATTTAAGGGTGCTTCGTTCGGAATTAAACCAGAACATGGAAGAAAAACTTGCCGCAATAGATGCTGATTTGAGCACATTGAAAAAGAACACCGCAGGTCTGGATGCTATACGTAACGGGCAGGCCAACACTTCGGCAGATATTTCCGATTTGAGGGAAGCTCTCCAGCAATTGCGTGGTCAAGTGGAAACCCTGAAAAAAGATTTTAGTGCCAACACAAAGAAGGATGATCAGCGTTTTGATAATGTTCTTCTGAAAATCAACTTTATTGAAAATTTTCTGGAAATCGGAAATAAACATAGTGTGAATGAAACTCCAGATAAGAACAGCAAATCAACAGGCAGTAATGTTACAAAAGATTTGGCAAAGATACAAGACAAGGAAAAAGCGTATTCGGACGCTTATCAAATATTTAAAGAAGGCAATTACGATAAAGCCCGATCCGAATTTCAAAATTTCTTATCTGTTTATCCTGATAGCGAGTATTCAGATAATGCCCAGTTTTGGGTCGGTGAATGTTATTTTTTCGAAAAAAAATATGAAGCGGCAATATTAGAGTACGAAAAAGTAACTAAAAATTATCCCAACGGAAATAAAGTTCCATATGCCTTGCTTAAGCAAGGCCTTTCTTTTCTCAAGCTGGGAGACAAAACCAGCGCCAAATTACTTTTACAGGAAGTAATCAAAACTTATCCGAACACCAATCAGGCGCGCATCGCCCGGTCCAGCCTGCAGGAAATCAAATAAATCCCTCTGAAATTAAAGTAATCATCTGAATTATTTCAATAAAATAACATTTACATTAGCGGGAATTGGAAGATCAAAAATTGATAAATCTGTTGCCTTTTCAATTCTGATGTCCGAAAATTTTACTGATAGTAACGTTATTCCATCTGCCATGCTAATGGTAATTTTTTCTGGAAGAGTGGGGGGGGCTTCATCATAGAAATATCTAACCGTATATATTTCTTTGCCGTTTTCATCATTGCGAACTATTTTAAACAATCTATTGTTTTCTCCTACCCAGAAAATTTGCGAGCATCCTGACGGCGCTTTCATTTCCGTACGCAGAAAATTTTTTTCACGATAGCTTTGGTAAGAAATATCCTTCCCTTTCAAAGAAGGATATGTTCCGGCAAAAATCATTACTATATCTTCAATATTAAATTGCCAGTGAATAAATTTTCTTAAGTTAGCGCCCGTCGGTTGTCCGTAATAAAAATTTTCCTTCGAAGGAATAAAAATACTCATTTTTTCAGGCGAAGCAGCGAGAAGAAAATCGGGTGTTCCGATGACAGGAAGCATTTCCAGCCGTAAATATGAAGGCTTTTTTATAATCAAGGCCGCCTTGGTTGGATAATAACCTTCGGGTGAAGTCAAATTTATGTCAACTATAGCGCTTACAACATCATCTTCAGCAATAGGGCCGGAGAAGATTGTCGTAGGAATTTTTTCGGATGGAGAATCGGGATAAACAATTGCTTGCCCAGCGCAACCATAAACAAAAAAAAACAGCCATAATAATTTTATGGCAAGGAAAGAGGATTTTTTTGTGATGCGCATAAAAAATCTCTGGGGATATAATGATACCATGTTGTTCCTATTGTTTCTGCTTGATCAAATCTTCAAGCTTTTTTTGCACGGAACTGTTTTCAGGTTCAATCTTAAGGGCACGGTCATACATTTCTCTGGCTTCCTTAACTTTCTTTAGTTTGACGTAAACATCTCCCATGTGTTCAAGAATATCAACTTCATCAGGTAATAGTTCCAGAGCCTGCTTTAAATATTTCTCGGCACTGCCAAATTTATTTTTTTTGAAATTTACCCAACCAAGACTGTCCAACAAATAACCATTGTCCGGTTTAATGTCCAGAGCTTTTATAATCATTTTTTCTGCTTCATCAAGATTTATACCGCGATCAGCATAACTGTAGCCTATAAAATTGAGCGCCTCGGCATTTTTGGGATCAATTTCCAAAACCTTTTCCATTTCATTGATGCTTTCGGAAAGACGATTTGTTTTTTCATAAAGTACAGCTAAAGCATAATGTAAATCTATATCCTTGGGAACGATTTTGATTCCCTCTTCCAAAATGTTTTCTGCCTCGACGGCATTCTTAGCTTCCTCGTAAAGTGAAGATAAATAAATGTAAAAAGGCACCTGATCGTTTTTTTTCTTAATAGATCCTTTAATTAAAGTAATAGCCTCTGTGATTTTGTTGTCTTTTTTTAAGATCATTCCCGCGCGAATTTGAGCATTGACATATAATTCGGAGGAAATAGAAATGTTGCGATATTCTTCAAAGGCCTGTTTGTTATCGCCTTTTTCCTCATAAGTAGTCGCTAATAAATAATGAACCTTGTCATCCATAATATTTTTCTGTAGAATTGCAGAAAATTCAGCTGCAGCCAAATCAAACTTTTTCATATCATAATATAAAAGACCCAGCGCCACCCTTATATCCCGATTATCGGGATCAACTTTCAAAACTTCCTGGAATTCTTTTTGAGCTTCCTCATATTTTTTTCCCTTAATTAAAAGCTCTGCTATTCTTACCCGCAAATTTATTCGCGCTGGATTGTTTTCCAAATAATTGCGATAAACTTCAATTGCATTATCCAGTTTGTCTTGCTTTTCATAAAGCGCGGCCAGATCAAATAAAGCCATTTCAAAGTATGGACTTAAAGATATGGCTTTTTTAAACATTTTCTCCGCGTCTTCAAAGCGTTTATTTTTCTCCAGCATTTTACCATAGTAATAGATGCCCATGATATTGTCAGGATCTATTTTTAACATTTTCTTAAATGTTTCCTCAGATTTATCAAATCTTTTTTCTTCAGCAAAAATGATCCCCAAATAAAGATGGGCAATAAGATTGTCAGGATCCAGTTCAATTACTTTTTTATGTTCTGCAATCGCCTTTGTGTATTCGCGAATATTAAGATACAAACCACCCATAATTAAATGTATTTCTATGCTATCAGGATTCTTAGAAAGCGTTTCTTGTCCCAGAGCAATGGCGTTATTGAGATCGCCCTGTTCTGTATAAAGAGAAATAAGTTCCGTCGCAAGATATGCTGAACCGGGATCGGCAGCAACAGCCTGTTTAAATTCTTCAGTCGCTTCTTCAAGTTTTCCATCCAGACGTAAAAGAACGCCCAGAGAATAATGATAAGACGCATCAGTTAGTTTGTTTTCAGAAGATACGGAATGAATCTGACCTTTTTGCAAATGACTGCACCCGTATAAATTTATTAAAACCAGAATTAATATAAATATAAAAAGTGTTTTGTTTTTTTGCATATTTAAATATCCGCTTCGCTCAGTGCTTATTCTGATTATCGAATAAAAATTATAAACACTTAAGAGAAGATTTTCACTTGTTAACTATCTCAGACACAGGAACAATTGATACCCCTTTGTCTTGTAAAACTTTCGTCGCTTCTTTAAGCGCTCGAATAGTTTCAGGATAAGGATGACCGATAATGATCCGGGGCGAAACATCATTATCTTTGGTTATATTAATCAAATTAGCATAAATTTTATTGTAGTCACGATTATTATCAATGAATATTTTTCGTTCGGCTATCTGTAAACCGGTTTTTTTAGCAGCCGCGTAAGCCTTGGTATCATTTGACGTGCGCGAATCCACAAAAAACAATTTCTTTTTCTTGAGCTCATTAAAAATTAAAATAAGTTTTTTTTCATCGGTCATGAATTTTGACCCCATATGATTATTGACTCCGGATATGTAAGGCACATCAGCAATATTCTTTTTTAATTGCAACAAAAGCTCCTCATCACTCATATCCGTAAACAGGGCTCCTTCCCCCGGTTTTTCGCGCGGATAAGAAACCGGTTCCATCGGCAGGTGCAAAAGAGTTTCTTTGTTAGCTTTATGAAACATTTCCGCCGCTTCGCGTGTATGAGCCTGAAAAGGTAAAAGAGCAAATGTTAAATCGGCGTTAATTTTCAGTAATTCCTTTACCGCGTTTAAATTACAACCCATGTCATCAATAATAATTGCTACTTTACGTAATGGTGCCGATGTAATAGGCAGGAGTTTTTCCTTTGAACCCGGGGTCGCCTTCCTAGTTTTTATTTGTTTTGTTTCTTTTTTCGGTTCTTTTATTACAGATGGCTCTTCTTGAAATTGCAGCACATAAATAATGCCTGCAATTGATATAACGATCAAGAATATGACTGTCGCCGTAAAAATCCTTTTAAATAATTTCATTGCTGATTATAATTTTATAATTCACGTCTTAATTAATTTAAATTCTTTTTCATGATACTCCAGCTTTTCAATATATCCACTGCTGTTTTTAGTTGATTATCATTAGCTAAATTAGAAGAATCTTTTTTCTCTTTACTCTGAGTTTCATCAACCTTAGTGCCATCTTCTTTTGCCGGTTTTATATGTCCTTCAAGATCTTTTTCTCTAATTTGTTCTTCCATCCCGGCAACTGCTTCCACATCTTCCGACGGCTTAATATATTTAACAATAATGTCCGGTGTAATACCTTCCGCCTGAATCGAGCGTCCTTTCGGCGTGTAATAACGCGCGGTCGTCAACTTAAGAGCGGAGCCGTCTTCCAGCGGAATAACGGTCTGTACAGATGCTTTGCCAAAAGTCTGCGTTCCAACAACCAAAGCCCTGCCGTTGTCCTGCAATGCTCCGGCAACAATTTCCGCGGCGCTGGCGGTGCCTTCGTTGACCAACACAATTATCGGACAGGTTATTTTATCACCATCATTTTTCGCCATTGATTTTGTTTCCATGCTTTTTACGCGTCCACGAGTGGAAACAATCACACCTGATTTGAGGAATATATCAGAGACTTCAATTGCCTGGGTCAACAATCCACCGGGATCATTTCTCAAATCCAGTATTAAGCCTTTCATCGGATTAAGCTTTTGGCTGATTTCCCGCAGTTCTTTGCGTAAATCATCTGACGTCTTCTCTTGAAAAGCAGCTATGCGAATGTATCCAATGTTATCTTCGAGCTTTTTAACCTTGATACTTTTGATCTGAATAATGGCACGTGTCAACGTAAAATCTTTTGGTGCGGCCATATTCTCCCTCATGATTGTAATTGTAACCTTAGTATCCTTGGGACCACGTAGTTTCTTTACGGCTTCCGTAATTTCTATATTTTTAGTAGACTTGCCATCAATTTTTATAATTTGATCGCCCGGTTTTAGCCCGGCATTGAACGCGGGAGTATCTTCTATGGGGGAAATTACGGTCAAAACATCTTTTATGATCATAATTTCAATACCAATTCCCCCGAAATGTCCCTGTGTTTCCACCTCTAACTCTTTATATAAATCAGGCGTCATATATGAACTGTGTGGGTCAAGAGATTTGACCATGCCATTAATCGCACCCTGCATTAATGTTGTGGGATCAATTTCATCAACATAATTTTTCTTTATTATGTCGAAAACTTCGTTGAATGTTTTAATGTCTTTATAGACATTTTTATCATTTGCGGAAGAGCTACTATCGTTGTGAAGCCCTAAAAGGAAAAAAGATCCTAAAAAAATAACGATCAGCAAACAAAATATTGGTGATATTTTTTTCATATATTCCTCACAATATTATATATATAAAGAGTATTATTATACCACTTTCTCTGATATTTTCCATTTATTTTCAGAGATTACTTAAAAATATTAAACGTTTTTTCAAATATAGACCGGAAAATGGTACAGTTAATTATTCAATCATCCAACTAGTGCTATTGGCAGAATCTTTAAGAACAATATGAAGCTGGCCGAGTTCTTTTCTTATAGCATCTGCCCTGACCCAATCCTTCTGGTGGCGGGCAATATGCCTTTGCTTAATTAAATTCTCAATTTCCTCAATGTTTAAGCCTCTTTTACGTAACTCGGTTTCCTTATCTGAAATAAAAAAATAGTCGGCATCACTTTGAAAAATTCCTAAAACTGAACCAAAATGATCAAATACATTCTTTGCCTGGGCCAGAATTTTCGCTTTATTAGAAGCGAGCATATTCTTATCATCAACAATAAAATTATTGATTAACCTTACCATTTCAAAGACATGACCCAAAGCTTGAGCAGTATTAAAATCATCATCCATTGCTGCATCAAATTTATCAGTCAATTTTTTAAACTGACTGATATAATTTTCCGCTTGTTCCGATTGTTCCGAAGCGTTTTTTACTACCGGCGTTATATCAGCGTCTAATTTGCGCTGCATCTCTTTCAGGAGTTGCAAAGCTCTATAACATCGAAGCAAACCTGATCTGGCTTCGTTAAGCGAACTATCCGAATAATCAACAGGACTGCGGTAATGACTCTGCAACATGAACAAACGCAATGCTTCCGGATGATACTTTCTTAAGATTTCTCTGATGGGAAATATATTGCCTAAAGATTTGGACATCTTTTCCGAATTTATTTTTACAAAACCATTGTGCATCCAGTAATTGGCCAGAGGTTTTCCTGTTGCCGCCCGCGATTGAGCGATTTCATTTTCGTGATGCGGAAAAATTAAATCTTCACCACCTCCGTGAATATCGAAAGTTTCTCCCAGGTAACGTCGGCTCATGGCGGAGCATTCAATATGCCAGCCGGGCCGTCCTTTCCCCCAGGGGCTTTCCCAAAAAGGCTCACCTTCTTTACTTTTCTTCCAAAGCGCAAAATCCAGGGGATTCTTTTTTTTATCATTGACATCAACACGCGCTCCTGCAATCATTTCTTCCACATTGCGTCCGGATAAACTTCCATATTGGCCATACTCATTTATCGCAAAATATACATCTCCATCCACACAATAAGCGTAGCCTTTTTCTTCAAGACTGATGATGAGAGCGATCATATCTTCCATGTGTTGGGTGGCCCTCGGGGTTATCGTAGGAGTTTCGACTCCGAGCGCCGCCATGTCTTCGTCGTGCAATTTAATGTAACGTTCCGATATTTCAGCAATACTGACACCTTCTTTTTGGGCGCGGTCAATAATCTTGTCATCAATATCGGTAAAATTTTTAACATAAGTCACATGATATCCTCTTGCCCGTAAGTATCTGACCACAACATCAAAAACAACCGCCGCACGGGCATGTCCTATATGACAAATATCATAAGCGGTGATACCGCAAACATAAATACCAACTGCCCCTTCTTGTATGGACTGAAAAATTTCCTTTTTTCTCGTCGCCGTATTGAATATTTTCTGAGACATATTTCCTCTTCCATTCCTAAATCAAAGCGTTATCTTTGTTGGCTTCATTGTCGGCTCCCTCAACGTATGCATAAATAGGCATCGTCGCCTGGAGTCTAGCCGCCTTAATATCATCTTTGATTTCGGAATGGTATTCATTTCATTATGGATAGAGCGGCGCGTTTTGCAAACCGGTGTCTTCCGCAATATTACAGATTATATTCATATTTTGCACAGCCTGTCCCGCTGCGCCTTTAATTAAATTATCAATCGCCGCCATTATAATAACATTTTTTGTTCGCGGATCAATCGCCAATCCGATATCGCAATAATTCGATCCACACACAGAAGAAATATTAGGATAAAGACCTTCAGGATAAATCCTTACAAATTTTTCTGGCGCGTAAAACGAGCAATAAAGTGAATGTAGTTCCCGCAAGGTAACATCGTTCTTCAGTTTCGCATAAATTGTGCTCAAAATGCCCCGCTTCACCGGCAACAAATGCGGCGTAAAGGAAATGGCAAATTTTTTATCCGCCAGAGCGTTCAATTCCTGCTCAATTTCAGGAAGATGCCTGTGTTTCCCAACTTTGTATGCTTTAAAACCACCGTCAACTTCACAAAAAAGAGATCCTGTCAGTGGTTCCCGTCCCGCTCCACTTACGCCGGAGGCTGAATCTGCAATAATGGTGGATACGTCTAAAAGTTTCTTTTTAAGCGCAGGAGCAAGACCCAGGATAATGCTGGTTGGATAGCAACCGGGATTGGCAATGAATCCATATTTCTTGATTTTTTGCCGGTAAAGTTCGGGTATTCCATAAACAGCATCCTTTAGAAATTTGGGACTGCTATGTTTTCCGTACCAGGTTTCATAGGTTTTTAAATCCCGTAAACGATAATCAGCGCTTAAATCAATTACTTTCTTGCCTGCCCTGATAAATTCCGGAGCAATCCCCATAGAAACACCATGGGGAAGAGCCAGAAAAACAATATCGCAGACATTGCTTATCTGGGCCGGTGTTGAGTTTTGATATTTTAACGAAGTCAAACCATATAACGACGGAAACACTTCCGTTACCGGTTGTCCGGCAAAACGCCGGGATGTAACCGCAACTAATTTAACCTTCGGATGACCCAACAAAATTCTTGTCAGTTCCTGACCGGTATATCCGCTGGCTCCAAATATTGCTGCCTTGATCATAAAAATCCTCCAAAAAAAAGGGAGGCCGGAAGCCCCCCTGTTGGAATTTAACGCTTGGAGAATTGGAATCTTTTCCTTGCTCCGGGCTGCCCGTATTTCTTTCTTTCTTTGACGCGGGCATCTCTGGTTAAAAAGCCCGCCTTTTTCAGGACTGAACGCAATTCCGGATCATATTCCAGAAGAGCCTTGGAAATCCCGTGTTTTACCGCGCCTGCCTGACCTGCCACTCCACCACCGCATACATTCACATACAAATCAAATTGATCTTTCTTGCCTGTAATATCAAACGGTTGTTTGACAAGCATATTAAGGCTGGGACGAGCAAAATATTCATCATAGTTTCTTTTATTGACTATAATATTGCCACTGCCTGCCCTCATATAAACGCGGGCAATAGCGCTTTTTCTCTTACCTGTTGCATAATACCGTTGTTGCGTCATGATTTCTCCTGAATACTTGAAATAATCTAATTTATAATTTTATATCCATTAAATGGATAAAATTTCCGGACACTGAGCTTCGTGAATATGGGCATTGCCGGAATAAACTTTCAGTTTTTTCAGCATTTTTCGTCCCAGATTAGTTTTGGGCAACATTCCCTGCACAGCTATACGAATCAAATTTTCAGGTTTTTCCGCCAGCATCTTACCTGCGGTTGTTTCCCTTAATCCTCCGGGATAACCTGAATAAGAATAATATACTTTATCGGTCAACTTTTTCCCGGTAAGTAAAATCTTCTCGGCATTAACTACAATAATAAAATCGCCGGTATCTACATGAGGCGTATAAGAAGCTTTGTGCTTGCCCCTCAAGCGGAGTGCTATTTCACTGGCCAGTCTTCCCAATACCTTACCGGAAGCATCTGCAACATACCACTTCCTGTCAATTGTTTCGGCTTTCGCCATATATGTCTTCATAACAAAACCACCATTTTAATAAAAAATTTAAAAGCGAAGTTTATGCAATCTCAATTTGATTGTCAAGAAAAATATTCCTTTATTCATTGATTTAAGAGCTATTTTTTACGTCGAGATAGCATTTCCCAACATGATCCGACGATAAATCCAATAAATACAATTATATACCTAAAAACTTTTAGTATAGTGTCATTGGAATTAGATAGTATCAAATAACTGATAGTTGCGCTAATTAATAAAGGAATCCAAAATTGATAGTCAATGTCAATTAAAATTCAAATAATATCCATCATAGGAATACTCTTAATAACTTATTATCAACACTCTAATAAACTTGATATCCGAAGTAGAACGCGGCAAATTTGAAAACTGATGATTCCTGCTGGTTCAATCTGCAAGATTGAACCAGCAGGAAGTTATACGAAGGAGATCGAGTTTATGCAACTTCTAAATCAAAGACGATATTGAGGCGGCTAGTTGGAGGCGACAAGGCGTATTATACATACGTCTGAGGAAGCCGACAACGAAGCGAACGAAAATAGCGCTTTGAGTTAGAAATGGCATTAGATGTTTTTAGCGGCCTGCTCGATCCCTTTTCTAATCCCGTCCAATTTTTCCTGACTCATCCGTACAGATATGCCCATAACCAGTGTGCGTCCCAAAATATCTTCGGCCTGAGGAATGCTTTCTTTCGTGTAGTTTACTTTGCCCTTATAAGATGGGTCTGTAAACGGATATTTTTTTGAACTAGCCGTTGATTTCGCCAGAAAATGTTCCCAGTTCGGAACATAATGCCATAAATTTCTTTTATAGCAAACAGTATCCACACCTTCGGCACAGAGTAGATTCTGAAACTTTTGCGCCCGATTTTCATCCGGTAAATTAAACGCTAAAAACGTGGCGGAGTCTCCTTCGAGATCTGGTTTGGCACGAAATCCTACACCGGGAATCTGAGCCAGCACATCCATAATAAATTTCTTGTTTTTTTTCTGCTCTCCGATAAGGTAATCCAGCTTGCGCAACTGCGCCAATCCTAACGCGCCCTGCAGTTCATTCATTCGGTAGTTGAAACCAAGAATGGTCCGGCCTTCCAAAGCGCGGCTTACTTTAGGATTATGATCATGGCCATGATCGTGATACCATTCCGACCGGTTGTACAAATCCTTATTGTTGGTAATCACCATGCCGCCTTCGCCTGTGGTGACCGTTTTCACATAATCAAAGCTGAAGGTTCCCATATCGCCAAAACCGCCGAGCTTTTTTCCTTTAAAACCGGCACCGCAGCCCTGAGCATTATCTTCCAGAACCAGCATTTTATTTTTATGGGCGATTTCCACTATTTTATCGATATTCGCTGCCGACCCGCACATATGCACGGGAATGACCGCCTTGGTATACGGAGTTTTTTTCTTTTCGATCTCTAATGGGTCAAGATTCAGAGTATCGTCAATATCTACCATTACGGGAATAGCGCCCACTTCCATTACCGCTTCATAAGTTGCCAAAAAAGTAAATGCGGGCACAAGAACTTCGTCTCCGGGCCCTACATCCATTGCGGTGAGTGCTATTTTCAAAGCCGACGAGCCGGAAGTAACTCCGAGGGCATAGTCAACACCGCAATATTTTGCAAATGCCTGTTCAAACTCCCGAACCTTATAAATTCCTTTTCTTTCTTTATCAAAACCATAACGCATCAAAATGCCTGTTTCCAGGACATCCATTACTTCCTTAATTTCTTCTTTTCCGATCAATTCAGCTCCAGCCATTTATACCTCCTTATTCCATTTCTAAATCAAAATGTTATCTTTGATTTAGAAATTATCTTCATTTATCAAAAAGCCTGCGCGTAAATCGCGATCATATCTTCTTTGGTGATTTTGCGGGGATTGTTCTCCAAAGGTCTGGCAACAGTTAAGGCCACATCAGCCAATGCCGGAAAGTCTTTCTCTTTGATGCCAAACTGAGCAAGAGACGTATATACACCGCAGTCTTCAATTAACGCCTCAACCGCCTCAATCGCCAAATATGCGGATTCTCGGGCGGGAAGACCATCCATACACTCTCCCATTGCCTCGGCGACATCGGCAAATTTTTCCAATGCCGCCGGAAGATTGAAAGCCATCACCGCTGGCAACATCATCGTATTGGCAAGTCCATGTCCAACACCATATTTGCCGCCCAGTGGATAAGATAATGAATGAACCGCCGTCACACCGGCATTAGCCAGACCGATCCCTGCATATAAGCTGCCCAACAACATTCTTTCTCGAGCAACGATATTTTTACCATCATGAACACAAGTACGTAAATTTTCGGCAATGAGAGCGATAGCTTCCAGAGAAAACATTTCGCTAACGGGAGATGAATTAACAGATGTGTAGGATTCAATGGCGTGACACAAAGCATCAAGGCCTGTCTGAGCGGTGGGCGCTGGCGGCAGGCTCAACGTTAATTCCGGATCAAGCAGCGCCAGTTCCGGATAAAGATACGGGCTGTTCATACCTTCCTTCTTTTTTAAATTCTTCCTTACAAAGACTGCGGTGAAAGTTACTTCGCTACCCGTTCCGGCCGTTGTCGGTATCATGATTTTGGGAAGACCGTTTTTAGGAACTTTATTGAGACCCAGATAATCGACCGCGCTGCCTTTATTGGTCGCAAGCACTGCTACGGCTTTGGCCACATCCATAGCGCTGCCGCCGCCGATGCCTATCACGATGTCGCATTTGTTTTTTACGGCAATTTTCGCTCCTTCATCAGCAAGTGCTATATCCGGTTCAGGATTGACCTTATCATAGACAGTAAATTTAATACCTTCGGGGATCAGTATGCTTGCTATTTTTTCCTGCAATCCGGTTTTGGCCAGATTTTTATCAATGACGATGAGCGGATTTTGTGCATGATGTTCTTTTATATGGCTGGCAAGCGTTAAAATGGATCCGTTGCCGAAAATAATTTTTTTCGCGCCGGTAAAAGAAAATGTTTTTCTCATAATTTATAAAACCTCCATATATATTCACTGAAATTATAATAAGGAAATCCTTGCAGTATGTGCAATTCCTATGGGAACTGTTATGTAAAGTCAAGTTTTTTTATGATGGGAGTACCATTGAAGTTGACGGCAGATACCCCGAATAATCTTTACCTCGCGCGATAACAGCGAGGCACGCGTAAAAAATCGGCGCAGGTGCATCATCCAGTAATCAGGATTTTCAGGATTTAAAAATTCAATATCGGCCAGCAATGTTTTGATTTGTCCATACATGCCTTCCAGTTCCTGCGATCGCGCTAATTTTGGCGTTACTTCTGTTGTTTTCGTCGACGGAGAAGAGGCGATAAATATTTCATAACACAGAATCATTACGGCATGAGAAAGATTGAGTGATGTGAAATCCTGAGACGTCGGAATGGTAACCACCGTCTGGCAAAGGCGCAACTCTTCATTGGCAAGCCCGGTATCTTCGGGACCGAAAAGAAGGGCCACTCTGTTTTTCTGGGAAATATCGGCGATGTCTTGAGCAACCGCGCGTGGAGAGAAAAAAGGGCCACGAGCCTTGCCAAGACGGGCAGTTGTTCCCACAATATAACGGAAGCCTCCGAGCGCTTCGTCAAGGCGTTCACAATATTGGATATGATCTAAAACATCGGCAGCCAGATGTGTTGATCTCTGTTGCATTTCCTCCCGATCATAACCTGCCCTTCCCACAACCATTATGTCACGGATTCCCATGTTTTTTGCCGCGCGGGCAACAGAACCGATATTTCCCGCGTATTTTGGTTTATATAATACAATGCTGATATTTTTTGTTTTGGTCTTCAACATCATTTTCTTTCCCTTCTAGGAACGTAACTTTCTGAAAAAGCTTTGAATGCTGTACCTCATCAAAGTTCCCATATAGTGTGGAGCGCGCGCAAGCCAGGCGCCAATAACAAAGACAATACAAGAAAGTCCGTAAGTCATCGGGCAACCGATAACAGCGATCAGCGGTTTTTGAAACCAAACTGCCATAAAGCTCAAAGCGAATATTGCCGGCCAACCTAAAATGTAACTTAACACCATCAGGATCAAACCGGTAATTAATCGCGGTGTCGGACGCTCCTTGAATTCACTAAGGTCCGCCGGATTCTCTAACATTGTTTTAATACATTTCTTTGAGGCAAGATATTGGGCTATTTTCTTTCTAATCATAAAACCTTACTTTGTAAAACCATCCGGTTGCTCTTGAACCGGACACCCGGTAATTTAATTTGTCGGCTAATATTAATTTCAACAGTCATTTCTTGACACCGTATAATACTAATATTATAAAACAGTCCTGTAAAGAAAAATGCGATTTATAGAGGATATCGTGGAAAACCAAAACGATGGCTGGGATTTTTTTGATCGTATCTACTGCATTTCTCTGGAAGGGCGTCAAGACCGGCGGCAGGCAGCCGCGAAATCGTTTGCTGAAGTAGGACTCAACGGAAAAGTCGAATTCGTCATTGTCAAACCTCACCCTTTGAATATCGAACAGGGAATGTATGAATCTCACATGACCTGTCTGCGCAAGGGCGTGGAGATCGGAGCGGACAATATTGTGGTTTTTGAAGACGATGTCATTTTTGACAGATTTGACGCTGAGCGCTTCAAGCAATGCACTCAATTTTTAAGAGCAAATCCGGATTGGAAAGTTCTGCTTCTGGGAGCATTAATACGCGAAAGCCGTAAAACGGCTAATCCGTTCATACAAAAAGTGCACTATCAGAGTCTGGCCCATGCGTATGTTTTAAACAGACCTTACGCGGAAGCCCTTGCTTATCAACCATGGCAGGGGATCGTCATTGATACTCTGTTTCGTCCTCTGACCGATCACATCTACGCAGTTTATCCCATGTTTGCGTTTCAAAACGATTTTTCTTCTGACAACGACAAAAAATATGAAGGGTTGGAACGTTTCCGGAAATTATGCGGCGGATTGGAGAGAATTCAAAAGGCAAATGAATTTTATCTCAGGCATAAATTCAGCATCATCACCATTCATGTTGTGATTATTTTATCCGTTATGATTTTTCTTATAGCTCGATGATCCCGCCGTAGAAGCTTTTCCAAACAATGATTTCAGTTTATTTTATCATCATGAATTGCTTTGCTTTTCAATTAAAGAAAACTTTTTAGACATGTATGCTGAGGAAACATTATCATTCGGTATTTACATGCTTACCCCAAAGAAGGCTATGGGAAATGCGCTTGCTGCCGAATTTAGCAAAAAAGTTTTTTGAATTGATTTCTGGATTAACTTACTATAATGTTCACTTCAAAATAATTTTCTCTGCCTATTTAAGTTCACATTGAGGAACGGTATAAATGTAGGCGATTCCATTAAACGAATAAGCCAAAGATATAAGAACCGGATCATCAAAATAATAACGAAGGGATTAAACACCTATTTACCGTATAGCCGTCAGTAAAAAAAAATTGTGCAATCAGATATCGAAACGTAAAAAAATCTTTTTGTCATGGTGTCTTTTTTCCGGATTGTTGTTCTTTCTGTTTTTACCTTCCCGGGTATTTGCTTACGATTCTTCTTCAAATGATTTTAAGGAATACATTAGCCTATTGGAAAAATCTAACGCCCTTTATGGATGGACAGACATAAATCCCGGAGAAATACCATGGCAATATTACCGGACAACAAAAAACAAGCACCCGCTTATGTTCGTTAATTACGGTAATAGCATCGGAAACTGCATTTTATTTTTAGGTTGCGTTCACGGTGATGAGTTGCCGTCTGCCTATCTTATGTTCAAACTTGCTCATTACGTTAAAGACAATCCCGCATTGTTTAAAGACAAGTGTATTGTCATTGCGCCACTGCTCAATCCCGATGGTTTCTTGTCCATACCACCAACACGCGTCAATGCCAATGGCATTGATATTAATAGAAATTTCCCCACAAAAGACTGGCAGGCAAACGCAATGCGTCAATGGATATTAAAGACAAAAAGAAAGAGGCGTTACTATCCGGGAGCAAAACCATCATCAGAGCAGGAAACACAGTTTCAAATTGCCTTGATAAAGAAATTCAAACCGCAAAAGATATTGTCGGTACATTCACCGCTTAACTTCTTTGATTATGACGGGCCATCATCAAATTTATATTCTTTTGAAAAATGGATGGAACAAGCATATAAAGACATAAATTATCCTTATAAAAAATTTGGCTTTTATCCAGGATCGCTCGGTAACTATGCTGGTCATGAACGCAATATCTTTACACTCACTCTCGAGTTGCCTTCCTCCGATCCTAAACGTGGCCTTGAATATTTCCAAGAATTTCAACCATTAATTTTAAAATTCATTCATGTGCCTGTTGCCAGTTCACCGCCAAGTGTTAAAATTCTCAATAATTGCAAGAAAATCAGCGATGAATTATAATCGACTTGATGCAGAGTGGCCTTTGCAATTCTTTTTCCTTAAACGGCCGGTAAGCCAGTGCAATATATCTTTGTCCCTTTAATTTTCATGCTGAATTGCAGGCCGGACTAATTTACGCTTTGCGTCAGAAGATTTTTTTTGCTATTTTCTTGTCCATGGATCAAGAAATTCTATTACTGAGTAAAAACTCGCCGCAATTAGGCATTAAACTCAACAAGCAACAACTGGCTTTGTTTGATGTTTATAAAAATGAGCTTTTACAGTGGAATGCTAAAACAAATTTAATTTCCGAAAATTCTTCCCGGGAAATTATCAAGCGTCACTTTTTGGATTCACTCTCAGCATTGCAATTTATTCAAAAGCCGGCCGCAAGACTAATTGATGTCGGATGCGGCGCGGGTTTTCCTGGTCTTCCCTTAAAAATAGCGCTGCCTTCATTACAGGTTTATCTTTTGGAAACCAATAGAAAAAAAGTTTCTTTTTTAAAACATATTATCCGTCTTTTGAATCTTTCCCAGACCTTTGTTTTTCATGACCGCGTCGAAAATATTATCAAGAAAGATTCATGGAGAGAAAAATTTGATATTGTAATTTCCCGTGCCGCTTTTAAAATATCTGAACTTCTGCCATATGGCGAATATTTTCTTGTCCCGGGAGGAAAACTAATTGCCTTGAAAGGCCCTAATGTTGATGAGGAATTTACACAATGCTCACCTGTTAAAGATCAATACAAAATATCTCAATTTATTCAATATGATATAAACGTCCCCTGCTTAGAGGCACAGCGTAAAATTATTATCGGAGAAAAGACAAAATAAAGTAAAAAAAACTTCTAAAAAGAATTTTTTTATGCTACTGCTAACTTCAGTTCTTGCAAAAGAATTTATTTTTTTACGCTCAATAAAATAATGAATAAAATTATATGTATAGCGAACCAAAAGGGTGGTGTCGGTAAAACCACCACCGCGATAAATTTATCTGCTTCCCTGGCGGCGGCGGAAAAAAAAACTTTGCTCATTGATGGCGATTCTCAGGGTAATTCAACAAGCGGTATCGGAGCGGATAGAAATTCATTTCAGACGGCTAATTTATATCACGCGATGATCGGTCAGGTGCCTCTGGAACAAGTAATTATCAACACGGCAATACCGCATCTTGATGTTGTGCCGTCTAACCAGGATCTGATTGGCATTGAAGTTGAGTTTGTTGGTCTGGAAGATAAAGAAAAGCGGTTGCGTAATTTATTGAGTTCTCTGGACAGGCATTATGATTTTATAGTAATTGATTGTCCGCCATCGCTGGGTGTTATGACCGTAAATGCCCTGGTCGCATCCGATTATTTGATTGTTCCTTTGCAGTGCGAGTATTTTGCTATGGAAGGTTTGGGATATTTGCTCAATACTGTCAAACTGGTAAAAGCGCAATTAAATCCAAAACTGGTTTTAGGCGGTATTTTGCTAACGATGTTTGATCAGCGCAATTTATTATCTCATCGGGTATCCGATGATGTGCGGAAACATTTTGGCGATAAGGTTTTTAAAACGGTGATCCCGCGTAATGTGCGGCTTTCGGAAAGCCCCAGTCACGGATTGCCTATTATTCTTTACGACATTAAATCGCGCGGCGCTTTGGCTTATATGGAAATGGCTGGGGAAATAATTCAGGGGGGAATGTAAATGGCACAAAAAAATGTGCTTGGTAAAGGGCTTGGCGCAATTTTTCCGGATTTATTAAATGACTTCGATAAGAAAAAGAATGTTTTTTCCTGCGGCATTGAAGAGTTGCGGCCAAACCGTTATCAACCCCGTAAAACTTTTAACGATCAAAACCAAAAGCAGCTTATTGATTCCATTAAAAACAGCGGTATTATTCAGCCGATTATTGTCCGCAGGGCTGAAAAGGGATATGAAATTATTGCCGGAGAGCGGCGATGGAGAGCGGCTCAGTCCATAGGTTTAAAAGATGTACCTATTGCCATTCGTGAAGCAACAGACATGCAGGCGGCCGAAATGTCGCTGATTGAGAATATTCAGCGTGAAGAATTAAATCCTCTGGAAGAAGCCGATGCCTACGTAACATTAATTGAAAATTTCAAACTTTCTCAGGATGAAATTTCTTCGCGCGTGGGCAAAGATCGTTCGACCATTGCCAATACCATTCGTCTTTTGAAATTGCCGGATCAAGCCAAAAAAGCTCTTACGGAAAAGAAAATTTCTTCAGGCCATGCCCGCTGTTTACTGGCATGCAGTTCAACAGAAAAACAACTTGCGGCGCTGGCTTTAATCTTACAAAAAGATTTAAATGTCCGAGAAACTGAACGTTTAATACAAAACGCAAAAAAGATTCACATTGATAAAAAACAAGATGTCAAAAAAGACCACTTTCTAACTGACCTGGAAAAATCAATAGCCGCAAAATTTATGGCAAAGGTGCAAATTAAGGGTTCGGCTAAAAAGGGATTTGTCGAAATTCGCTATACGTCTATGGATGAATTGAACCGGTTAGCGGATTTAATTCTTGATAATTTAAAATAATATATGTATTCCACACTTATCCACAATTGTTGATAAGTGTGTTTATAAAGGTTGTTAAATGGAAGATTTTTGGGGAAAAACAACTAAATTTATTCAAGAAAAAATAAGTAAGCAAAATTTTGATACATGGATAAAACCTATCAAAATAATTGCCATGGAAGACCAGCATGTGCAATTGGCTGTGCCCAATAAATTTTTTAAAGATTGGCTTTTAGATAATTATACATCTACCATTAAACAATCTTTAAAAGCTGCCGCAGGTATAGATGTTGATATTGATTTTGTTCTATTAAAAAATCAGGAAAATATCTCCGACCCGTCGTTCAAGCAGACGACGCATTCTAAACATACGTCAACGGCTATTACCAGTAAAAGCAAAAACTTTTCTTTTCTCAACGATAATTACAACTTCGACAGGTTTGTGGTTGGCTCGTGTAATCAATTTGCCCACGCCGCTTCAATTGCCGTAGCCAAACAACCGGCGAAAAATTACAATCCTTTATTTATTTATGGAGGATCAGGTTTAGGAAAAACTCACTTACTTAATGCTATCGGTCTTCTCTCGTCTTCTATCCACCCAACGCTAAATATTATGTATGTTTCGGCAGAAGAATTTATGAATGAAATGATTAATTCCATTCGTTATGACCGCATGCCAAAATTTAGAGAAAAATATCGTAACATCAGTTGTTTATTAATTGATGATATTCATTTTCTAGCAGGCAAAGAACGAACGCAGGAAGAATTTTTCCATACTTTCAACACATTACATGATTCCGGAAAACAAATAGTGGTCACCAGTGATAAGTTTCCAAAAGATATTCCTAATCTGGAAAGTAGGCTTCGTTCCCGTTTTGAATGGGGACTAATTGCCGATATTCAACCACCGGAAATAGAAACTAAAATTGCTATTATCGAAAGAAAAATTCAGGAAAATAAAATTGATTTACCGCATAATGTTATTCATTATATCGCATCCCATGTGGAATCAAATATTCGTGAACTGGAAGGTTTTTTAGTTAGAATAGGCGCTTATTCATCTTTAACAGGCAGAGAAATTGATTTAGATTTAGTAAAAGAAGTATTAAGCAGCTTAGTTAAGCATAATAAACAGGGTGACGTAAGCATTGAAGAAATCATTAAAGTTATATCTGGAAAATTAAATATAAAAATATCTGACATTAAAGCTCATAATAAAAATAAAAATATTGTCTTCGCAAGGCAAATTGTCATGTATTTAGCAAGAAAATTAACAAATCATTCTTTTCCTGATATCGGTCAAAAAATTGGTGGTCGTGATCATTCCACGGTAATTTATGCTAATAATAAAATATTAAATAGCATAAAAACAGACCCTAAGTTAAAAGGTTTGATTCAGGAATTGGAGGATATTTTAATGAACAAATCATAAACTTTTTTATATTCATTTATAAACAAGTTAAATGTGTTTAAAGTAATTATAATTATTTAAAAAAAAGCATTAATCAACATATCCACAGGCATTACTATTAATACTAATTATATATAAGAAACTAAATTATAATATTAAGATAAAAAACAAGGAGGAAATATGGAATTTAAAATTAACAGAGAAACCTTTCTTGATGGTATTCAAAAAACATTAGGCATTGTCGAAAAAAAAACAACAATACCTATTTTAAATAATATTCTTGTAAAAGCTGAAAATAATAAGCTGAAAATAATTGCTACTGATAGAGAAATAATTTTAATTTCTGATTATGATGCGGAAATATCGGAAAATGGTGAAATCACTGTTTCCGCAAAAAAGATATATGAAATGATAAGAGAAATTCAAGGTGAAGTTATTATTTTCACTCAGAAAAATAATATTGTAAAAATATCATCTCAGCGGGCGTTTTATAAAATACCGGGACTACCGGCCGAAGATTTTCCAAGTATTACAGATGATAAGGATATTCCTCTTTATAAAATAAAGGGAATGGTCATAAAAGATTTAATTAATAAAACAGCGTTCGCTATGGCAACTGATGAAAGCAGAAAAAATCTAAATGGTGTTTTATTGGAAGAAGGAGTGGATGGGGTAGATCATTTATTAAGAATGGTGGCTACTGACGGTCATCGTTTAGCGTTGGCTAAAGGTTTAATATCCGGTCCTTTTTTAAAGACTGGAAAAGGAATTATTATTCCCCGCAAGGGATTGATGGAAATCAAAAAAATTATTGATGAAAATGAAGAGGTTAAAATAGGTTTACATAAAAATATGTTTGTCGTGAAAACAGAAAACACTCTTTTAAAAGTCAGTTTGGTTGATGCGGATTATCCTGATTATAAAAAAGTTATTTCCACTGAAAAAGGAATTCGAGTTATTTTAGAAAAAGAATATTTTCTACATGCCTTAAAAAGAATGAGTGTTGTGTCGTCAGAAAGATATGGTGGAGTTATTCTTTCTTTTTCTAAAGGTAAGTTAACACTCAATTCCACAAATTTGGACGTAGGTGAAGCAACGGAAGAGATAGATATAGATTATGATGGAGAAAATATTGATAGTGGATTTAATGTAAATTATTTAATTGATGCCATATCTGTGATTAATAAAGAAAATATTCTGTTGGAAGTTGGGGTGGGATTAAAACCATCACTGATCAAACAGGCTGAAGATGACGGTTATTTATGCATAATTATGCCGTTAAAAATATAGTAGCAGAGAGGAAATTTAAAAATATTTATGACACATAAGTATGATGCGGATAGTATTAAAGTATTAGAAGGCTTGGAGGCGGTTCGTATAAGACCTGCCATGTATATAGGTTCCACCGGAAAGGAAGGTCTTCATCACCTGGTTTATGAAGTTGTTGATAATAGTATCGATGAAGCGGCTGGTGGATATTGCGACACAATCACAGTAAAAATAAGAGTGGATAATAGTATTGTTGTTGATGATAACGGCCGCGGTATTCCTGTAGATATTCATAAAACAGAAGGTGTGTCGGCAGCGGAAGTGGTTATGACAAAACTTCATGCCGGTGGTAAGTTTTCCAATGATTCTTATAAAATATCCGGCGGTTTGCATGGCGTTGGTGTTTCAGTTGTGAATGCCCTTTCTAAAACCTGTGAACTGGAAGTACGACGCGACGGCAATGTTTATATGCAGTCTTATAAACGCGGCATTCCAGACGGTCCTCTGGAAATGGTGGGCAAAACCCGCGGCAAAGGAACTAAAGTAACCTTTTTACCGGATGACGAAATATTTGAAGAGAGTGAATTCAGTTTTGATATTATCGCGAATCGTTTGCGCGAACTGGCTTTTTTAAATTCCGGCGTCAGAATTAATTTAATGGACGAACGCACCGGTAAGCAAAATGAATTCTTTTATAAAGGCGGTATAGTTTCATTTGTTGAATATATTAACCGCAATAAAAAAGTTTTGCATAAAAATCCAATTTTTGTTTCCGGCTCCAAGGAAGATTGTTCGGTAGAAGTTGCTCTTCAGTATAACGAAACTTATCTGGATAATATTTTTGCCTTTGCCAACAGCATCAATACGACTGAAGGCGGCACCCATATGATCGGTTTCCGATCGGCTCTGACCCGTGTTTTTAACAATTACGCCACCGCCAATAAAATAATCAAAGACGGTAAAGAATCTCTGCGCGGAGAGGATTTAAGAGAAGGATTGGCGTGTGTCATTAGTGTTAAAGTAAAGAATCCTCAGTTTGAAGGTCAGACAAAAACAAAACTGGGAAATTCTGAGGTGCGCGGCCTGGTGGAGGGCATTGTTTACGAAAAGATCGGCAGTTACCTTGAGGAGAATCCGTCTGTTGCAAAACAAATATTGAATAAATGCATGGAGGCGGCTCGCGCTAGAGAAGCGGCGAGGCGCGCGCGGGAATTGACCAGGCGTAAAAGCGCGCTGGAAGTGGGAGCCCTGCCGGGAAAACTGGCAGATTGTCAGGAAAAAGATCCGGCATTGAGTGAAATCTATCTGGTGGAAGGAGATTCCGCCGGCGGTTCGGCCAAACAGGGGCGTGACCGGAAAAATCAGGCCATTCTGCCGTTGCGCGGGAAAGTACTAAACGTGGAGAAAGCCCGTTTTGATAAAATGCTGCAAAATGAAGAAATCAAAACGATGGTTACGGCTTTTGGAGCAGGCATTGGAACTGACGATTATGATATTAGCAAACTGCGGTATCATAAAGTTATTATCATGACGGATGCGGATGTGGACGGCGCTCATATTCGCACGCTGCTTTTAACATTCTTTTTCCGGCAGATGCGTGAACTGATCGAAAGAGGATATTTGTTTATCGCTCAGCCGCCGTTGTTTAAAGTTGTGGAGAAAAAACAGGAATTCTATATCCAGAATGAGGAGCAGATGAAAAACTACATTTTGGAAAACGGTGTGGAAAAAGTAAAACTGGTCATGGGCGACGGTTCTCCGTTTCCGGTAACAGGCAATAAATTATTGATGATGATTAAGAAGGTGATGCGGATTGAAGATCTGCTGGATAGATTTGAAAAGGAAGGACGCGATAGAAATTTAATACGCATATTGGCCGGTGACCCCACTTTGACTGACGATAGCTTTAAAAATGAAAAGACGCTTTCGTCCATCGCGAAAAGAACAGGCGTTGCCTTAGGCAAGAGTTTTGCCGATTTTAAGATTGAAACAGACGAAGATCACGGCGGGCTAAAAATAGTTTTTAATCTGACAAAGAACGGGCAAATCTTTCCATCCTGTTTGAACCGTGAAGTTTTTCGCACGCCGCAGTTCGCGGATATCCGGTCATTGCTGGATCAGGTTTCCATTATGGGCGAAGCTCCTTACAGCGATAGGGGCGAAGAATCTTCAACGACTATTATTTTGGAAAGCGCCAAGGCGCTTGTGGATCATATTGTCAACTTAGGCAAGAAAGGACTGGCCGTCCAGCGCTATAAGGGCCTAGGTGAAATGAACCCCGAGCAGTTGTGGGACACCACGATGAATCCGGAAAAACGCACACTTCTGCAGGTTGGGGTCGAAGACGCGGTTCTGGCTGACGAGATATTTACAACGCTCATGGGTGATCAGGTCGAACCGCGGCGTGATTTCATATATCAAAATGCCTTGTATGTTTCCAATCTGGACATTTAATAAACACTGTTAGATTAATGATTGTGCCGGCTGAAAATCAGTCAGTTTATTATTGAGAGAGGATTAAACAAAATGGAACGTGATATCCACCACAAGCAAACACTGGTGAATATAGAAGATGAAATGAAAAAATCCTACATGGATTACGCCATGAGTGTCATCATCGGCCGGGCAATTCCCGATGTACGCGACGGCCTCAAACCGGTGCACCGCCGGATTTTATATGCCATGTATGAAATGGGCAACCGCCATAATAAACCCTACAAAAAATCCGCCCGTATCGTCGGCGAGATCATGGGTAAATATCATCCGCACGGCGATGCGGCCATTTATGACACAATGGTGCGTATGGCACAGGAGTTTTCTCTGCGCTACATGCTGGTGGACGGACAGGGCAACTTCGGTTCGATTGACGGCGATCCGCCCGCGGCCATGCGTTATACGGAAAGTCGTCTGGCGCGCATTTCTGATGAAGTGCTGGCCGATCTGGAAAAAGACACGGTCGATTATGTGCCGAACTATGATGAATCCCTGCAGGAGCCGTCGCTTCTGGCAACACGCATTCCGCTGTTACTGCTCAATGGAACATCAGGTATTGCTGTTGGTATGGCGACCAATATTCCGCCGCATAATCTGAAAGAAATTATAAACGGCACCATCGCCTGCATTAAGAATCCGGACATTACCATCGAACAGCTCATACGTCATATTCCCGGTCCTGATTTTCCAACTGCCGGATTTATTAATGGCCGGGAAGGAATTCTTTCCGCCTATAAAACCGGACGCGGGATCATCCGCATCCGCGCTCGCTCTCTTATTGAAAAGAACGCCCGTAATGATAGGGAAACCATTGTTCTTACAGAACTGCCTTATCAGGTCAACAAGGCTACGCTGATCGAAAAAATAGCGGAACTGGTGCGCGATAAAAAGATATCAGGCATTTCCGATTTGCGGGACGAATCCGACCGAGAAGGCATCCGCGTGGTGATCGAACTCAAGCGGGATGAAAATTCGGCAATCATCCTCAATCAGCTCTATAAATTCACGCAAATGGAAGTTTCCTTGGGCGTCATCATGCTGGCGATCTCCGAAAACATGCCACAGGTTTTCAATCTCAAACAAGTACTCGAAAAATTCATCAGTTTCCGCAGGGATGTTGTTATACGCCGCACCAGGTTTGAATTGGCAAGAGCGCAGGAACGAGCGCATATTTTAGAAGGTTACATTATTGCCTTAAACAACATTGACGCAGTTATTAAAGTCATTAAAGCATCGAAGACACCAGCGGAAGCTTCGATGCAGTTATGCGCGAAATTCAGTTTGTCGGAAATTCAGGCCAAAGCCATTCTGGAGATGAGACTCCAGCGTCTGACCGGTTTGGAGCGAGCCAAGATCGACGAGGAATACGCGGAAGTGAACGCCTTGATCGCCCATTTGAACGCTATTTTAGCCGATCCGCAAAAAGTTTTGCAGGTTATTATTGACGAGCTCAATGAAATTAAGGAACGGTACGGCGATGAACGGCGTACGGAAATCGTCGCGAGCTCCGAAGATATCAATATTGAAGATATGATCGTGGAAGAAGATGTGGTTGTAACGATATCCCATAGCGGCTATATCAAACGCAACGCGGTCAGCCTTTACAAAAGTCAGCACCGCGGCGGACGCGGCAAAATGGGTATGGGAACGAAAGAGGAAGATTTTGTGGAAAAAATCTTTATCGCCTCCACACATCATTACCTGCTTGTTTTTACCAGTGCAGGAAAAGTGCACTGGTTGAAGGTTTATCAGATACCTCAGGCGGGACGCGCGGCCAAAGGCAAAGCCATGGTCAATCTGGTCAATCTTGCGCCGGGTGAAAGTGTTCGTGCAACATTGCCGGTCAAGGAATTTGTTGACGATAAGTATATTGTGATGATCACTAAAAAGGGCACTATCAAGAAAACTGAACTAACCGCTTATGCCAATCCGCGATCCGGCGGCATCATTGCCATTTCCATTGACGAAGGGGATGAGTTGGTGGATGTTCAATTGACGATGGGGAATCAGGATATCTTTATAGCGACAAGACAGGGTATGGCCATTCGTTTCAAAGAAGACGATGTTCGGGATATGGGCAGAACAGCCCGCGGTGTGCGCGGCATTAATCTGGATGAAGGTGATGATGTTATCGGTATGGATATTCCCGCGCAGAACACTTTCATGCTTACCGTTTCGGAAAACGGATTCGGCAAATGCACGCCGATTGATGAATACCGTGTCCAAACCCGTGGCGGCAAAGGAACGATCAATTTAAAAACGGTGGAAAAAGTAGGCAATGTTTCCGGCGTTCTGCAGGTTATCGGTGAAGATAACGTTATGTTGATCAGCAATGCCGGCAAAGTTATCCGGTTGAAGGTGCAGGAAATACCGGTAAATCATCGGGTAACGCAGGGAGTGAAACTTATTGAACTGGATCCTGAAGAAAAACTTGTTGGCGTTGCGCGCACGACATCGGAAGCCGAAGGCAAGGATGATGATATCAACAGCAATGGTGACGATGAAACTGATCTGACGCAGGAAGAAAATAGTACAACGGAAGAAGATTAAGGCTTCAATTAAAGTCTATGAGCAAAAAGGGCGCTGCGAGGCGCCCTTTTTTATTGAAGGCAGGAACTTGTTGAATGAGCCATCTTAGGTTATAATCTGCACATGTCCAAATACAACTTTTTTGACCATACGGCCGATATAGGTATTGAAATATCAGGACGGACTAAGAAGGAACTGTTTGCCAACGCCGCCTGTGCTTTGTTTGGTGTCCTGATCGAAAACGTCAAAAATAATGGCAGGACTACCCGGGAGAGAAAAGGGCGGTATAAAATAATAACTATTGACGGCGCGGATGCAGCGGATTTACTGATTAATTTTTTACGGGAGATGCTTTACTTATTTAATGGCGGGCACTGGGTAGTAGACAAGTGCGAAATTATAAAATGCGGCAATAAAAAGCTGGTAGCGCAATTGATGGGTGAGCCATACAATAACAGGAAGCATTTGATTAAAACCGAGATTAAGGCAGTAACCTATTGTGGCTTGAGTGTTACAAAGCGAAAGTCAGGATGGGGGGCAAGGGTGATATTCGATGTCTGACGGCTTCGTACAAAGTCCATAAGCTACGTTGCGGCGTACGAATAGTACGCCTCATTCCTCGGGATTTGCGTGCTTGCCTCTGGAACTTTTTACGATGCCGTGGAAGAGCTTTAATATTTGAACTTTTTTGAGCATTAAAATGCCTGAAATTAGATTGGAAAAAATAGATGATAACCGCTGGTTTCTGCCGCAGACAGGCTCTATGCGCGTACCGGGAATTATCTATGCCAATGATAAGATTTATGATCTGCTGAAAAAAGATGAAAGCGTGAAACAAGTGGCTAACGTCGCACATTTGCCCGGTATTGTGAATTATTCTCTGGCCATGCCCGATGTTCACTGGGGATATGGCTTTCCTATCGGCGGCGTAGCGGCCTTTGATCTTGAGAGCGGCATTATTTCGCCTGGCGGTGTTGGCTATGACATCAACTGTGGCTGCCGCCTGATGACCACAGAACTGTTCATTTCGGATATCAAAGACAAGATCAAAGATTTAACTACTGCATTGTATCATCGTATTCCGTCGGGTGTCGGTTCCACAGGCTATATTAAACTATCCGGTAAAGATCAGAAAAAAGTGCTCGAAGAAGGCGCAAGGTGGGCGGTCAAGGCCGGTTTTGGGACGGCTCTGGATTTGGAAACAACTGAAGACGGCGGATGCATGAGCGGCGCGGACCCGGAGCAGGTATCAGCGCGGGCTATCGAACGGGGCAAGCAACAGTTAGGCACGCTGGGTTCCGGCAATCACTTTCTGGAAATTGAAGTGGTGCAGGAGATATTTGATGAGAAAACCGCGCAGGCGTTTGGTTTACGTAAAAATCAGATCGTCATCATGATTCATACCGGTTCGCGCGGATTGGGTTATCAGATTTGCGATGATTATCTGGCCTTAATGGTCAAGCACGCGCATGAAACAGGCATTGAGCTGCCGGATAGACAGCTGGCTTGTGCATATCTCAATTCAGCACGGGGGGAAAATTATCTGGCTGCCATGGCCTGCGGAGCCAATTACGCATGGGCCAACCGGCAAATCCTAATGCATCTGACAAGCGAAGTTCTGGAAAAAACGCTGCGCGTGGCTCCCCGCGAACTGGGAATGCGTCTGGTATATGATGTCTGTCATAACATTGCCAAAATAGAATCGTTTACTATTGCGGGCATTACAAAAAAACTTTGCGTTCACCGCAAAGGAGCGACGCGTGCGTTTCCCGCCGGTCATGAGGCTGTACCCGATCGCTATAGAAGCGTGGGCCAGCCGGTATTGATTCCCGGTGATATGGGCACAGGTTCATTTGTTTTAGCCGGTCAGGAAAAGGCAATGGAAGCGACATTCGGCAGTGCCTGTCACGGGGCAGGGCGGGTGATGAGCCGTTCAAAAGCAATCAAATCCAGCAAGGGAAGATTTATTAGCCGTGAGCTTGCCGAGATGGGAGTTTTGGTAATAGCCGGCAGCAAGGGCACGCTGGGTGAGGAAATGCCGGAAGCTTATAAAAACCTCCAGGACGTTGTGCAGGTTATGCATGATTCGGGTGTTGCGAGGAGGGTGGCTAAACTTAAATCTATAGCCTGTATCAAAGGCTAAGAAGATGATTCCGTAAAATGCCCATATGCTGCGTTACGCTTCAGCTCTTGTCGTTGCAGCGTACGCAAAAAGTACGCCTCACTCCTATGGGTTTTGCGCGCCTTGCCTCTGGACATTTTACGAAGCCATCAAAATTTAAGGAATTCTGTTTAGTGAAAATAATATGGAAGCTGTTGTAAGTAAAGACAAGAATAAATACGGGAGGACAAAATGACGGAAATCATTTTTGACAAAAATGAAGACTGGGATAAAAGAATACTGTGCAGCGATGAATCCTGTATAGGAGTTATAGGTGCCGACGGTAAATGTAAAGAATGCGGCAGAGTTTATGAAGGAAAGCTTCCCTGCCAACAGGCAACGGGCAGCGTTCAGGCGGAAGTTTCTCGAGAACAAAAAGCAGTCCCTGCAGCTGATACGAAATCCGATGATGATTGGGATAAAAGAATATTATGCAGCGACGAGGCCTGTATCGGGGTTATTGGCTCTGACGGCAAGTGCAGGGAATGTGAAAAACCGCTGTAACTAAAATGACGGGCAACTATTTATAGTAAAATATGACTGTTGAAAAAACAAAAACAACAAGCACCCTGCTCTTTGTTTTCCGATGTATACCCCTGGTTGTGCGTAAGGGATTGTGCAGGATTGGATTTTCACTTTTTTACCATCTGGTTGCTAAAAGCCGCTTGATAGTTCTGCATAATCTCCAGCGTTCATTTCCGGAAAAAGATTCAAAGGAAATAATAAAGATAGCCAAAGGAGTTTACAGGCATTTTTCCATTGTTGCCGCTGAATTCTTCGATATGCCTTCCATTACCAGGGACAATATTGACCGGTGGGTGGAAGTAGAAGGTATGGAATATGCCGATGCGGCACTTTCCCAAAACAAAGGAGCTCTTTCCATCGTTGCCCATTTCGGAAACTGGGAACTTTTGACTATCGCTATCCCGATGCTGGTCAGGCCGATGTATATTGTCTACCGGCCGCTGGATAGCCCGGTTATTGATAATATGGTGGAATATGTGCGCACCATGCATGGAAATTCCCTGATTCCCAAAGGAGGGTCGGGGAAAAAGGTTTTGGAATTATTAAAAGAGAATCAGATTATAGGAATTTTAAGCGATCAAAATGTGGCCGCTTACGAGGGCGTGTTTGTTGATTTCTTCGAACGTCCTGCCTGTACCGGTGTAGGGTTAGCGGTTATGGCAATGCGCTCCGACTCACCCGTAGTCCCGGTTTTTATGGCCAGACAGAAATCGGGTAAATATAAACTTATTATTAAACCTTTCTTAAAGGCTGTTTGCACGGACGATTATGAGGCTGACTTACAGATAAATACCCAGCGTTTCACAAAAATAGTGGAAGATGTCGTCCGTGAATATCCGAACCAGTGGTTTTGGTTTCACCAGCGCTGGAAAACAAAGACTTATCAAAAATAAAAAAGTTTAACTTTAATAGCACATAGAAAAAGCCACCGAGTAAATCGATGGCTTTTTTATTCAGTGAAAAAAATTTTTATTCTGCCAGCGCTTTAATTCCTTTATATTGATTCAGGTCGGTATAGAGATCGCCTGTGTAAGGATTACGCTTTGTCTTGACAACTTTGTATATCATATAGCCGAATACGGCAATATTCGAAAGCAATGCCAGAAAACTTACAATAAACAATGCCGTGGTATCGGGTGTCGCGGACAAAACCGGATATAAGCCTTCTTTTGTCAATGAAATCCCTTTTGCCGCCGCTGCAATTTGCGCGCTGGCTACAGATTGTACCGCAAAAGCGCCCCTGTCGATAAATGCGGGGAACGTTTGAGCGAACATGCACCACAATGCAAGAGTCTGGGCGCGATGTTGCAGCCATGCGCCCTTACCGACTGTAAATGCGCAAAGGGTGGGAGCGAGCAACAATGCCAGTCCGGCGTACCATGAGTGGCCCGGGATGCAGTTGTATGTGTAGGCGAAGTTCCAAAGATCATAAGCAATAATCCAGAACCAGAGCATATCCGGCCACAACATATCCATGCTTCCGTCTGTGTTTGTCTTTTTACGTACACAGATTCCGAACCAGCCGGTGATTGTGATGATGTTAAGGATTCCGGCAATGCCGTTCATGTAGTTCCATGAACCGCCGATGTAATATTCGATCTGATTATGCAAAAACTCAATTGTAGGCACTGAATAAGTTGCGCCTACTTGAAAGTCACGAGTCACAGCTTCCAGAATGTTGATTGCCAGAATCAGCGGCGGGAAGCACAGAGCCCATTTCTTGTCACTTAGTTTCCAAAATTTCCCGTCTTTGCCTGTGCCGCGAAGGTGTCTGATGCACCAAAACCCGATACATCCGGCTGTTGATGAGTAAACCTTTGCCAGATGGAACCAGTCCATATAGGCCGTATCTTTCAATGTCGTAAGCCACAAAATCGTAAGGATGATCGGCAATACAACAAACATGGCAAAACCCGCCCATTTGAATCTGCGGCCCACCTCATTGGTAACAAACAAGGCGATGAAAGCCGCAATCCAGACAAGCCATACCAGAATTAAACTAACGTCTGTACTGAACGTAAACATATCATTACCTCCTGCCGATATTAAATTGTGGAATGTTTAAAAATTTTTATAAGGAAGAAATTACTTATCTGCTTGTTTGATGTGCATATTATAAGCGCATAAAGCTAAAACTCAAGAAAATATTTGAGATAAGCCGTTGCATATAATGGCAAGAAGTACAATATCTCAAACATTGATGATATCTATCTACTAAATGATGACACTGTAAAATGCCAAGAGATAAGCCGCGCAAAGCCTCAGGATCGAAGTGTACTTATAATGTACATCGCAATGACAAGGGCTAAAGCGCAACGTACCTTACGGGTGCTTTACGGTGTCATCAGAAGTCGTAGAGCTTTGCGCCCGGAATAACCGTGAACTTATGCTTTAGTAAAACTTCAATAGCTTTTTCGGGGTTATCGAAGCGGAAGATGATGACGGCATTCTGGCCGCTTTTTTCTACAAAGGCGTAAAGATATTCCACGTTGATGCCTTCTTTGGATACAACTTCCATAATGCTATGCAGTCCGCCCGGTTTGTCGGGAACTTCGACGGCAACAACAGGGGTTTTGCTTACACGAAAGCCGTTGTCTTTGAGCACTTTGTTTGCTTTTTCGACATCATTGACAATCAAACGCAAAATACCGAAATCGACCGTTTCAGCCAGCGAGAGAGTCCGAATATTGATGTTGTTCTCCTTCATGACTCGCGTCGCATACTCGAGCGAGCCGGGTTTGTTTTCTAAAAAAACAGATATTTGTTCTACTTTCATTGTAACCCCCTTATGTATTTATCAATAGCGGCGTTTATCAATAATTTTTGCTCCTGCTTTTTGTAGAGTATTAGGCTCGACAAGCTTTACACGTGCGGAGACACCCAAATAATCCTTCATGTCCTTGATAATCTGTTTTTCAATTTTCTGCAGTTCTTTGACGCTGCCGGAATCGCTGAATATATTATCGCTGACTTCCACCTGTAAATCCAGCGAGTCCAGCGCGCCCACTTTATCAATGATGATTTGATAATTGGGTTTCAATCCTTCGATACCAACTAAAATAGCTTCTATTTGTGAGGGGAAAATATTGATACCTCGTATAATCAGCATGTCGTCGCTTCTTTTCAAAACCCTTTCCATCTTGACGTGACTACGGCCGCAGCGGCACGATTCGGTAATCAGACGCGATATGTCGCCTGTACGGTAACGGATGAGCGGACCCGCTTCTTTGGTGAGAGTTGTAAAAACCAGTTCGCCCTCTTCTCCCTCGGGGAGAACGTCGCCTGTTGTGGGATTGATTGTTTCGACGATAAAATGGTCTTCAAAAACATGCATTCCATTGCGACCTTCTATGCATTCCATAGCCATGCCCGGGCCGATAACTTCCGATAAACCATACAGATCCAGGGCGGTTATACCAAAAGCTTTTTCAATTTCATCGCACGTCGCCTTATTCCATGGTTCTGCTCCGAAAATGCCCACGCGCAGTTTTAAAGATTTCATGTCCACGCCAAGAGCCTTTCCTTCTTCAACGAGGTGCAAAGCGTATGACGGAGTGGAACAAATTACGGTCGGACCGAAATCCTGCAAAATCATAATTTGCCTTTTGGTGTTTTCTCCGGACATGGGAATAACACTGGCGCCTATTTTTTCCGCGCCATAATGCAGCCCCAAACCACCGGTGAACAATCCGTAACCAAAGGCGTTATGAATAATATCGTTTTTTGTTATACCCGCGGCGACGAGCGAGCGAGCGATAAGATCCGACCATGTTTCAATATCGCGTTTGGTATATCCGAAAACAGTTGCCCTTCCGCTGGTTCCGGAAGACGTGTGCAAACGGACGATGTTGCTCATGGGTACGGAAAATAAGCCGAAAGGATAATTATCGCTTAAATCCTTTCTGGTGATAAAGGGAAGTTTTTGCATGTCGGCAATGGATTTTATAGCGTCAGGCTTGATTTTAGCGGCATCAAAAGATTTTTTGTAAAATCCCACCGTGTGGTAGACCCGTTCCAGAACCTGCTGTAGTCTTTTGACTTGCAGGGCTTTTATAACTTCACGGGGCATGGTTTCAAATTCTTCATTGTAGATCATGGGTTTGCGTCTCCCTTTTAGTATAACTAATGCCTGACTTGGCAGGAAGTCTAACAAAACTTTTTACCTCTGGCAAGAAACTTTCCAGAAGAAAAAGTTGTTTAGAACTAAAAGGAGAGAAATCGGAAAGTCTTTTTCATAAATTTATCCTGGCAGTTTATTGTTTAAATGAATTTTTTTACTTGGGGGGTTTTCAAAAGCCGTTCTTTAGATAGTTTTCTGCCAGCATAATTCCCAAAACGGTTTTAGCGTCAATTATTTCGCCATTTTTAATTAAATCCTTAGCATGTGCAAAGCTGACGGGTATGGTTTCAATGAATTCATCTTCGTCGGGAGTCAGCGGCGCATGGATCAAATCATTGGCTAGAAAAAAATACATGTATTCGTTGCAGTATCCCGGCAGCAGGTAACCTTCAAAGAGTTTGATAAGAGCTCCGGCTTTAAACCCGGTTTCTTCGGCCAGTTCCCTTTGGGCACAGACAACAGCAGGTTCTTCAGAGGAATCCATTGAGCCGGCGGGAATTTCCAGCAGATTCTTTTTAACCGCGTTGCGGTATTGTTTAATTAAAAGCAATTCGTTTTTGCCGTTTATGGCGACAATGGCAACGGTAGGATTATGGCTAATCCAGCTTTGCCTGGTTGATCTACCGTCTGGCAAATCATATTCTTCTTCCCGAACATCAAAAATTTTACAGTGGTATTTTACAGAAGTTTTATTATTTTTCATCAGCGAATTACTTCATTTAGTTTGTTTTGATGATGGATAACAGATGTCTTTCGATTTCTTCTTTCGGCAGTGCCCCGGTTACTCTATCTACTATCTTACCTTCCTTAAAGAAAAGCATGGTTGGAATACTGCGAATTCCATATTGGGAAGCGGTGATCTGATTTTCATCAACATTAAGCTTAACTACTTTTACTCCGTTGGCATAATCAGAAGCGAGTTCATCAATAATAGGGGATAATGTCCGGCAGGGAGCGCACCATGGCGCCCAGCAATCTACTAGCACGGACGTATCGGAAGTCAGCACTTCACGGGCAAATGTTTGATCCGTTACATCGAAAGGCATGATTTTTTGTTGAGGCATGATCAATGGTTCATGGCATTTGCCGCATAAAGGTTTTTGATTTAAGCGATCTTCAGACATTCTGTTTTTCGTGCCGCATTTAAGGCAACGAATAATTAATTCATCCAGCGACGCGCCGCACTTTCCACAGATAGACCTGCCCTGTAGTTTTTTATGCGGTATTCTGTTTTTTGTTCCGCAGTTAAGACAGCGGATGATTACATTATCAGGCATATTAATTAACCTTTGCTATATTATCTCTTTTTTACCGGAAAAAGGCAAATTATATAGCAACGTTCACCTCAACCGGTTTAAGTATTCTCACAATTTCAGCAACGGGTATCCGAGCCAGTAAACCGCGGCTACCCGCATTTATAAATATTTCCGGCAAATCATTTATGGTTTTTTCCATGTAAACAGGCATTGCTTTTTTTGTTCCGAAAGGTGAAGTGCCGCCTACTCTATAGCCCGTGTACTTTTCCGCCACTGCCGGATTACATGGAGAAACCGATTTGACGCCGATAGTCCTGGCCAGCGATTTTGTGGAAACTTCTTTATCTCCGTGCATTAAAATAATGAACGGTTTGCTTGTTTCATCCTCCATTATCAGTGTTTTGATAATACGGTGTTCATCAACCATCAATTTGCCCGCCGCCGTTTTTGTTCCGCCTCTTTCCTCGTATGGGTAAGTATGCAGAGTAAAATCAGCCTTTTGCGCTTTCATG